>ERZ772935.403-NODE-403-length-17570-cov-3.008907_pt1 | contig 17570 bp, 18 predicted proteins | sample MGYA00511683_ERZ772935 | MGnify/ENA primary metagenome ERZ772935 (study PRJEB29015, sample SAMEA2738086) | human oral metagenome | biome: human oral; feature: human-associated habitat; material: saliva | place: China | collected 2228 ...
GAACATCCAGTTTGCGCGCCAAAGATTGCGCCAACAGAGTTTTACCTGAGCCGGTGGGGCCGATGAGCAGGATGTTGGATTTGGACAGCTCCACCGCGCCGCCCGCTTTCGGATGGCGCAGGCGTTTGTAGTGGTTGTAAACGGCAACGGCCAAGGCTTTTTTCGCCTGCTCCTGGCCGATAACGTGGTCGTTCAGGTTGGCGACGATTTCGGACGGGGTGGGCAGTTTGCCGTCCCCGTCGGTGGCGGAACCTTTGCCTTCGGCGGCCGCGTCGTCCCCGCCTTCCAGCATGATGCCGCAGGTTTCCACGCATTCGTTGCAGATGTAGGCGTTTTCGCCTTCAATCAGATGTTTGACTTCCTGTTCGGCTTTACCGCAAAACGAGCAGTGGCGGTTTTCTGTGGTCATCGAGTGTGCCTTTGTCTGAATCGGCCCTAAGGCCGTCTGAAAAAACGGAGATTATAATAAGCAGCCGTGCTTTTTTCAATTTGCCGCAAGGTGCGGCAGGAACGGGCGGGGCGGCCGCCAAACGCAAACTCATGCAAAACTGCGTATGTTTGCTTTACAAACCGTTTGCTTTTCAAGGAAAATAATGACTTGCTTCAAAGCAAGGCGCACACAACCATCCCTTGATGGCGGTATAACAAAAAACAAAGCCCGCTTTGCCGGCAAACTGTGTTTCAGACGGCCTCACGGCCGGTTTGAGCCCGCCGCCCCTTTCCGAATTTCTTTTTGTTAATTTAACGGACAGCCTGATGTTTTCTACACCGTTTTACAAAAAAGCCGCCGCCGTCTTCCTCGGTCTGAGTTTGGCTTCCGCCCCCGTTTTGGCCGACGATTTGGACGTGCTCGGCCAGTTTTTGCAGCAAAACCTGACATCCGACCAAGACCCGTTGGGTACTTTCCTGGCCGAAAATCCGGACGATATGCTGGAAGCGCAAGCGGCGATTGCCGGCCCGTTGCTGTCGTCGCAGGCAGCCCTGATTGTCAATAACCGCACCGGCGAAGTGCTGTATCAAAAAAACATGAACCGCGTTATGCCGATTGCCTCGATTTCCAAGCTGATGTCGGCGATGGTGGTTTTGGATGCGCGCCTGAATATGAACGAGGTCATCACCATTACCGAGGATGAAATCGACCGGCTGAAAGGCACGGGCAGCCGCCTGTCTGTCGGTACGCAGCTCACACGCGCCCAATTGCTGCATTTGAGCCTGATGTCAAGTGAAAACCGCGCCACCCATGCGCTGGGCCGTACTTATCCGGGCGGTATGTCTGCCTTCGTGGCCGCCATGAATGCCAAAGCGCAAAGCTTGGGTATGGCCAACAGCCGTTTTTACGAACCGACCGGTTTGGATTACCGCAACGTTTCCACCGCCGCCGATTTGAATAAATTGGCCGCTGCGGCTAGCCGTTATCCGCAAATCACTAAAAACAGCACATCCACCTACGGCTCGGTGTATACCAGCGCGGGCCGCCAGCAGGATTATAAAAATACCAATGCCTTGGTGCGTGAAGGCTCCTGGGACATCGAATTGCAGAAAACAGGCTATATCCGCGAGTCCGGCCGTTCGATGGTCGTGCGCGCGCGAATCGGCAGGGAGCCGATTACCATCGTCCTGCTCAATTCGCCCACATCCACCACGCGCGTCAATGATGCACGTAAAATCCAAAGTTGGATGATGCAGCGTCCGTCTTAAGCGGAGGCAGTTGTTTAAATAATGAAAAGGCCGTCTGAAAACCTTTATCGCGGGTTTTCAGACGGCCTTTTTATCTCCAATGCGGCGAACGCCGAAGTTTTAACCGATATTGATGCAAATCCGCAAACCGTAAATATGAACCATAAATATAAATCGTACGAACCGAGTAACTTGTTGCTTCTAAGGCTTGGAAATCGTTTTCTTTAAGTTTAGGCAAGTCTGGACGGTAACGAAAGCGAAGCCGATTTCCTCTATTTCGGCATGCAGCCCTCGTTTTGATACAGGGTAAACAGCGGAACGCCCGCATCGCGGATGCGTTTGCCGCCCGGCAGGTCGGTAAATTCCAAAATAGCGGCAGCTTCGAGCACTTCGCCGCCGAGTCTGCGGATAAGCTCCGCACCAGCGAGCATGGTGCCGCCGGTGGCTACCAAGTCGTCCACCAGCAAAACGCGCGCACCGCTATGGAAGGCATCCGTGTGCATCTCTACCGTTGCTTCACCGTATTCCAGCGCATAACTTTGGGAAACGGTTTCGAACGGCAGCTTGCCTTTTTTGCGGATGGGGACGAAGCCGACATTCAGCTGATAAGCCAGGGCCGCGCCGATGATAAAGCCGCGTGCGTCCAAACCGGCCACAACGTCAACTTTCTGATCCATATAACGGTAAACCAGCAAATCCACCAACAGGCGGAAATATTGCGGGCTTTGCAGGATGGGCGTAATGTCGTGAAACAGAATGCCTTCCTCGGGCCAGTTGGGAATTTTCCGCATTTTTTCAAACAGGGCTTCCACGCCCATCACTTCGGGATGAATCAACACCGCCGTATCCTCATGGCTGAAATCAAAAACGCCCATTGTAACAAATTTTCTATTCCGCAGAGGGATGCGTTATAATCAAGAACCGTTATTAAGCCGATTTTACTATCATGAACAAACCGAATCCCGGCAATATCTTCATCATCTCAGCCGCTTCCGGCACGGGTAAAACCACACTGGTTTCCCGGCTGTTGTCCGCCCACGCCGATGTTCGTGTTTCCATTTCCCATACCACCCGTTCCCCGCGCGAAGGCGAGAGGAACGGCGAACATTATTATTTTGTCGGTACGGCCGAATTCGAGGGCATGATAGGCAAAGGCGAATTCCTCGAACATGCCGATGTGTTCGGCAATTACTACGGTACCAGCTTCAGCGGTCTGCAAGCACTGCAACGTGAAGGTTACGACGTTATCCTGGAAATCGACGTGCAAGGTGCGGAGCAGGTGCGCCGTGCGCTGCCGGAGGCCGTCAGCATTTTTATCCTGCCGCCGAGTTTTGCCGTATTGTCCGAACGCCTGCGCGGCCGCAACACCGACAGCGCGGAAGTGATTGAGAAACGGCTGCGGCAGGCACGCGGCGAAATCGAACAATCCCTGTTGTTCGACTATGTGGTTGTTAACCACGACTTGGCAGAAGCCGAAGCACAATTGAGCGCGATTATCCGTTCTCAACGACAAACCCAGGCGCGGCAGAAAAATTTCATTGAAGGACTGTTGTCCGAAAATTTTTAATTTCCCTATTTTAAACAATTTATTATCGATAAGGACGTAAAACATGGCACGTATTACAGTAGAAGACTGTTCCGACAAAATCCCTAATCATTTCGACCTGACTCTTGCTGCCGCACGTCGTGCACGCCAACTGGAAAACGGCACTGCGCCGCTGGTGGACGATGTGCGTAACGACAAACCCACCGTTACCGCCCTGCGCGAAATCGCCGCCGGCCAAATTACAGCCGACATCCTGAACCGCAGCAAATAACATTAAACAGGCCGTCTGAAAATGTCTGCACCTCAAGCCGCCGCCCCTTACGACCCGCTGACTGCCGAAGCACGCAGCCTGCTGTTCAAAACCGCCTCCTACCTTTCCCAGGAAGACAAGCAGCGTTTGGAAAAAGCGTGTGCCTATGCCTTCCGCGCGCACGACGGGCAAACGCGTAAAAGCGGCGAGCCGTACATCACGCACCCGATTGCCGTGGCGACGGAATTGGCCAAGTGGCGCATGGACCTTCAAACCCTGAGTGCGGGGCTGATGCACGATGTTTTGGAAGACACCGGTACGACCAAAGAGGAAATGGCGGCGGAATTCGGCGAAACCGTTGCCGATATGGTGGACGGTTTGTCCAAGTTGGAAAAACTGAAGTACGACAACCAAACCGAACATCAGGCGGAAAGTTTCCGCAAACTGATTTTGGCGATGACCAAAGACATGCGCGTCATCATCGTCAAACTGTCCGACCGCCTGCACAATATGCGCACGCTGGGTTCGATGCGGTTGGAAAAACGCCGCCGCATTTCACAGGAAACGCTGGAAATTTATGCCCCGATTGCAAACCGTATCGGTTTGAACCCCGTTTATCGGGAATTGCAGGATTTGGCTTTTCAAAATATCCATCCCGCCCGCTACCGCACGCTGCAAAAAGCCATGAACAATTTCCGCCGCAACAGGCGCGATGTAGTGGGCAAAGTGTTGGCCGCTTTCAGCCAACGCCTTGTCGGTGCCAATATCGAAGCGCAAATCAAAGGGCGGGAAAAAAACCTCTACAGCATCCATCAGAAAATGCGCAACAAACACCTGCGCTTTGACGAAGTGATGGATATTTACGGCTTCCGCGTGATTACCAACAGCATCCCGGCCTGCTATGCCGCACTGGGTGCGTTGCACAATCTATACCAGCCCAAACCGGGAAAATTCAAAGACTATATCGCCATTCCGAAAAGCAACGGCTATCAAAGCCTGCATACCACGCTGACCGGCCCGCACGGCCTGCCGATAGAAGTCCAGATACGCACGCGCGAGATGAATGCAGTGGCGGAAAGCGGCGTGGCCAGCCATTGGGCATACAAATCCGGCGACGACAAACTCGATCAGGCAACGCTCAATACCAACAAATGGCTGCAAAACATTCTTGATTTGCAGGCACGCTCCGCAAATGCGATTGAGTTCCTGGAACACGTCAAAGTCGATCTCTTCCCCAGCGAAGTGTACATTTTTACCCCCAAAGGCAGGATATTGGTATTGCCCGAAGGTGCGACCCCCGTTGATTTTGCCTATGCGGTGCATACCGACATCGGCAACAGCACCGTGGCCGCCCGGGTCAATAACAGCCTGGTTCCGCTTCGCACTCCGCTGAAAACCGGCGATACGGTGGAAATCATTACCTCCGAACAGGCACGGCCGAATGCCGCCTGGCTGAGTTTTGCCGTCTCCAGCCGCGCACGCAGCGCGATTCGAAGCTACATCAAAAACATGAACCGGCACGATGCGGTGGAATTAGGCGAAAGCCTGCTGCAAAAAGCCCTGTCCAGCCTGTTGCCGCGCGATGTTTTGCTGTCTGAAGAACTTAAAGAAGCCTATCTGAACGATTTGACTGAAAAGCAGACCAGTTTTGAAGATGTGTTGTACAACGTCGGCATGGGGCATACCCTGCCGGTGTCCGTGGCGATGCACCTTGCGGGGCTGGCCGGACAGCATTTGGGTGGAGAGGTCAAACTCAGCCCGATAAAAATCAACGGCAACGAGACCGGCCGCGTCCATCTCGGCCCCTGTTGCAACCCGATTCCGGGCGATGCCATCCGCGCGGTATTGATTAAGGATCAAGGCATCATCATTCACCGCGACACCTGTCCGAACCTCCTCAAGAGCGATCCCGAACACCAACTGGATGCGGATTGGGAGGCCATAGGCGGGCGCAGTTATCACACCAATTTGCTGGTTGCTTCGCAAGACGGGCACGGATTGCTGGCGGCAATGGCGCAAGCCATGTCGGAGCAGGGGGCGGATATCGAGGCGGTGGATACGCCTTCCCAGAGTCAATCGGGTACGGAAGGGTTCATCGAATTCAAGTTCCGAATCAAAACCAAAGATTTGAAACAGTTAAACAGCATTATTCACGCCTTGCACAGCATTCCGAATGTCCGGCGCGTTACCCGCGTTTGAATGGTTGAGGCAAATGAAGGCCGTCTGAAACTATTTTCCAGACGGCCTTCATTTATCTGAAAAGGGCAGCCGGTCAATAGCGGGGCATGGCAGGATCGATTTCGCGCGCCCACGCGTCGATGCCGCCTTTCAGGTTTGCCGTTTGCTCAAAGCCGGCGTCGGCCAGATAGAGGGCACAATATTGGCTGCGGATGCCGTGGTGGCAATAGACGATGATTTCTTTGCCGTCCGGCAATTCGTTTTGGCGCATGGACAGTTCGTTCATCGGAATCAGAATGCTGTTCGGCAGGCGGCAGAGGGCGGCTTCTTCCGGTTCGCGTACGTCCAGCAGCAGGATATCGGAGGATGCGGAGAGTTTGTCTTGCAGTTGTTGCGGGGTCAGTTGCGGGATGTCGTACATAATCGGATTTCGGTTTGTGTGAATGCGGTTTGCCGTTTTCAGACGGCCTTTGAGTAGAAACGGCCGGGTTGAAATGCCCGGCCGCAAGCTGCATCATGGAAGTATGGTTTAAAAATCGAATCCGCCGAAAGGAGCGGCTTTTTTGCCGTTCAAGTTGGGAATCAGGGTGTCGAACAGTGTTTTTTCGCTGAAACTGTCGCCGTTCCGGGTAATCAGGCGGGCGCGCTGAACGGGATGGCTGCCGGTAACGGCAATCAGGCGGCCGCCGTCGCACAGTTGCTGTTTCAGGATTTCGGGGATGTCGTCCACCGCGCCGCCGACGTATACGGCATCAAACGGGGCGGCGGCATTTTGCGTCATCAGGCCGTCGTTGGTTTGGAAAACGATGTTGTCGTAGCCCAATCCGTCCAGTACGGCTTTTGCGCACGCTTGTTGTTCGGGGTCGATATCGACGGTAACCACTTCCGCCGCCAGTTTGGATAAGACGGCTGAGGCATAGCCCGAACCGGTGCCGATTTCCAGCACTTTGTCGGTCTTTTTCAAGGCCAGCCCCTGAATCATGCGGGCGACGATTTTCGGTTCCAGCATGGAGCTGCCGTTGGGCAGGGGCAGCGCAATATCGGCGTAGGCATAGTTTTTCTGTTCCTCGCCGACAAAGGCTTCGCGCGGGATGGCTTCCAGTGCGTCGAGAAGGTCGAAGTCCAACACGTCCCACGGACGGATTTGTTGCTCGACCATATTGAAACGTGCTTTTGCAAAGTCCATTTTGTACTCCGTTGTTTTGCTTCGGTGTGGCAGACAGCGGGATTATAAAGGTTTTAATGTGGCTTTGACAGCTGGCGGATGATGCCGGTTGTCGGTGGAGGCCGTCTGAAAGGCGGGGTAGGGCGGTTGGCGGCTTTTTCAGACGGCCTCTGCCAGTAGCCAGTGCTGCAGGCCGATTAAGGTTTTTGCATCTTGGATTTCGTTGTTTCTGACGGCGGCCAGTACTTCTTGGCGGTCCAGCAGCACGGTTTCGACGAATTCGTCTTGGTCGGGATGCAGGTTGCTGCTTTTGCTGATGTTGAAGGCGCGGTAGAGGTACATTTTTTCGTCGCAGAATCCCGGCGCGGTGTAGAAGGTGGCGGCCAATTCCACTTTTTCGGCGGCATAAGGCGTTTCTTCCGCCAGCTCGCGCAGGGCGCAGGCGGCAGGGTCTTCGCCTGCGTCGAGTTTGCCGGCCGGCAGTTCGAGCAGGGCTTGGCCGGTGGCGTAACGCCATTGGCGGACAAAGACGATTTTGCCGTCAGGGGTTTCGGCTAAAACGCAGGCCGCCCCGGGATGGCGGATGACGATGCGTTTGCTGTCATTGCCGTTGGGCAGGCGGACGGTGTCGCAGGCGATGGTGACAAATGTGCCGTTAAAAATGGGTTCGCTGCTGATTTGGGTTTCGGTTAAATCCATGATGCTTTCCTTGATGGTGTTCGGGCCGTCTGAAAAGGCGGCGGCCGTGATTATAGCGTTTTCAGACGGCCTTGAGGTTTGATTTGCCGTACGGGCTGGTGGAAATTAGAATATGGCGATTTTGGTTTGGCAGGAAATAATATGAAAACGAAGGGTGTGATGTTGTCTATGCTGCTTTGCGCCGTTTGCACAGCATGGGCGGGCAATGACCGGGATGTAGAGAAAATCCGTTTGGTGGAAAAGATTTATCGGGAACAAGGTTTTATGAAATATGCTTCCCCTGAGTTTAAACGGATTGTTCGTAAGGGAGAGAAGATTGCCTATCGGGACGAGCCGATGGGATGCGAGTTGTTTGAGCATTATCAATTGGGCTTCAGTAACGGCGACAGCGAAGTGCCGTGGGTGCAGAAATTGAAGATTTCCGTGCGTCCGAACGGCATGGTGCACGCGCATTATTTGGTTGAGGGGAAACGCCGGGTCGATAATGATTTCAAGATTTCCTGCAATGGCGGAAAGTGTGTGGTTGATGATGTGCTGTATGGGAAGTCCAGCTATCGCAAGGCTTACGAATATATCGTGAAATTTGGAAAATGCCCTGAATAGGGAATGAATAAACGCATAAAAACCGCAAGCCGAATTTGATGCGATTGATACCGTTCAGGATTGTTTAAGCAGGATTTTTTGAAACCGGCTGTTTTGCGGGCCTGCCGCTTGCCCAAAGTCGTCGGATAGAAGAAAGCGGGAAAGCACAATTATGTGTACGGTGAAGTCCGGTTCGGTAGGAAAAAAGGCCTGAAAAGATGGGAAAACCGGACTGGTTAAGATAAAAGGCCGTCTGAAAATCGGTTTTCAGACGACCTTAATAATGATTTGGGACAGGCTGATCAGTGATGATGGCCGTGCGGGCCGTGAACATGGCCGTGTTCGATTTCTTCTGCGGTTGCCGGGCGGATGCTTTCTATTTTGGCTTTAAAGCGGATTTTCATGCCGGCCAGAGGGTGGTTGCCGTTTACCACGACTTTGCCTTCCGCCACATCTTCTACGCGGAATACCACCACGTCGCCGTCAGGCATATCGGCTTCAAACATCATGCCGGGTTTGACTTCGGTCGGGAAAGCGTCGGCAGATTCGATACGGATGAGGTCGGAGTCATGTTCGCCGAAAGCATCGTCGGGCTGCAATACGACATCCACTTCGTCGCCAATGTTTTTTTCGTGCAACGCTTCTTCCACCAAAGGGAAAATACCGTCGTAACCGCCGTGCAGATAGACAATCGGCTGCTCTGTTTTGTCGATAAGCTGGTCGTTGGCGTCAAACATTTCGTAATGCAGGCCGACGACGGTGTCTTTTTTAATCATGGATGTCTTTCGGAACAGGTTGTTAAAGATTGCATTGTAGCATAGTACCCGTATGTGCTTTGTTATTTGCTGTCGAAGCGGAGCGGGGTATTTCCTGTAATTTAAAAATTATTGTTGCGTTTTTGCTACGGTTAATCCTGTGTTTTGATAAATAGTTATTTCATGCAAACCTAATAAGTGTGATATTGATAAATGACGATTAAAGTAATGATGAAAATAAAAAAAATATAGCCGGATGGTGTCGGGTGCGGCTGTTTTGCACATATTTTCCGTATAGATGGGTTTGCAAAAACGGCGCATTTACGCCGCACATACCTGCCGCTGCATGATGCAGGTCAAAGGTATGATTGATTTTGCAGGAGCGGATGTGCATAATTGCGGATGTTCAGCATGAATCTGCAAAATTTCCATCCGTCCCAAACGGAGCCGGATGGTGTATTTTTGCTGATATTTTATTGGTTTATTATATTATTTTTTAAGTTAGGTGTTTAACATGAAAAAATCTCTTTTGGCTGCTGCCTTGATGTCTTTGTTTTTGACCGCTTGCGGTGATAAAGCTGCTGATACTGCTGCATCTGCTGTTGATACTGCTGCTTCTGCTGCTGTTACTGAAGCTGCATCTGCAGCATCTGCCGCTACCGATGCTGCTGCTTCTGCTGAGGCTGCTGCTTCTGCTGGAGAGGCTGCTGCATCTGCTGCCGAAACTGCTGCTGATGCCGCTGCATCTGCTGCCAGCAAATAATTTTGTAAAGCATCATGCTTAAAAAGGAGCGCTTCGGCGTTCCTTTTTGTTTTGAGCATTGTCGGTTTGGTACGGTTCAGAATGGTTGAAATCACCCTATCCGTCCCGATGCGGCGACAGGCCGTCTGAAAACCTTTTTCAGACGGCCTGTCTGTTTCCATTATAATTCCGCGTTCCATTGCCAATATTTAAATGCTATGTCTGTTATTTACCAACAACTTTCCGCCCTGCTGCTACCGCAGGAAATTCTGTCTGAGCCTGCAGGCCTGCTGACGGACCAACGCCGCCGCTATACCGGAACGGCTGATTTGGTGTTACAGCCGCAAAGCGTGGAGGCAGTGCAAACCATCATGCGTTTTTGTTTCGAGCACTGCATCCCCGTTACCCCGCAGGGCGGCAATACCGGACTCTGCGGCGCGGCTGTGCCGAGTGGCGGCGTTTTGCTGAATTTGAGCCGTCTGAACCGCATCCGCAGCATCAGTACGGCTGACAATGCGATTACCGTTGAAGCGGGCTGCGTACTGCATGACGTGCAACAGGCGGCGGAAGGTGCGGGTCGGTTTTTTCCGCTCAGCCTGGCCAGCGAAGGATCGTGCCAAATCGGCGGCAATATCGCCTGCAATGCGGGCGGGCTGAACGTGTTGCGTTACGGTACGATGCGCGATTTGGTGATGGGTTTGGAAGTGGTGCTGCCAAACGGCGAATTGGTTTCTCACCTGCATCCGCTGCACAAGGACACCACGGGCTACGACCTGCGCCAACTGTTTGTCGGCAGCGAAGGCACGCTGGGCATCATCACCGCCGCTACGCTGAAACTGTTTGCCCTGCCGAAAAGCCGCGAAACCGCTTGGGTGGGTGTGAACGGCATCGGGCAGGCGGTAGAATTGCTGACCCTGATTCGGGAACGCTTTGCCGAACGCCTGTGCAGTTTTGAATTGATCAGCCGCTTTGCTTTGGAGCTGTCGTCCGAATACAGCGGTATTACGCCGCCGACCGATGCGCCATGGCACATTCTGTTGGAATTGACCGACTCGCTTTCCCGTGGCGATTTGGCCGACCTGTTGGCCGAAACCTTGATGGAGCATGGTTTCGACAACAGTATTTTGGCTCAGTCGGAAAGCGGGCGGCGCGATATGTGGACGTTGCGCGAAAACATTTCTGCCGCCCAGCGCCGTCTCGGCGCGAGCATCAAACACGACATCGCCATGCCGATTGCGCGGGTGGGTGAATTTGTCGCCAACTGCGGCCATGCTTTACAGGCGGCTTTTGCGGGCATAGACATCGTGGTATTCGGTCATTTGGGCGACGGCAGCCTGCATTACAACACTTTCCTGCCGCACACTGCGGACAACGGTGTTTATGCTTATGAAGACGCAGTCAATAAGATTGTGTACGAAAACGTGCTGGCCTGCGACGGTACGATTGCCGCCGAGCACGGTATAGGCCAAGTGAAAAACCACTGGCTGCCGCATGTGCGGAGTACTGCCGAAATCGCCCTGATGCGGGCGGTCAAGGCTGCTTTCGACCCGCACAATATAATGAATCCGAACAAACTTTTGCCGGAGTAGCCGTAATGTGCAAACGTCTTATCCGCCATGCCGCCTGCCTGCTGTTTTTATCATTCCCCGCATTGGCGGCGGCTTTCGACTGGCATACGCCGGCAATGGACAGCCGTTTGTGGAAAATCAGCAAGGCCGGCCAGCCCGATTCTTATCTTTTGGGAACGCATCACGTCGGCCGCAGCGGCGATATTTTGCCCGACAACATCCGCCGCGTCCTGCAGCAAAGCGACCGGCTGATAACCGAAGTTGCCATGCCGTCCAAACCCGATGCCGCGTACAGCCGCGATGTGGCCGCCATGCGCGGGCGCGCTTTTCAAAACGGCGGGCGGAAATTGTCGTCCGTTATCGGCGCGGAGAATGTCGCCGCCTTGAAAAAACGCCTAAGTGCCTATCCCGCCACCGCCGCATCAGCCGCCGGTTTGGACGATATGACGCCTTGGGGTGCGCTGATGCTGCAGGCTTCCGTCAAGCCGCAGGGCTTTCAGACGGCCTCAGGCATAGACCGCCTGCTTGCCCGTGCCGCCGAGCAATACCGCATACCCGCCGACAGTTTGGAGCGTTATCAGGACATCACGCGTCCTTATGAAATCCTGCCGACCGCGCGCATTGCCGAACTCATCGCCGCGAACAACCGCCATCCCGAACAAACCGCCGCCCAAATCGAACGGCAATACGCACTGTACCATTCAGGCCGTCTGAAAGAACTGATGCGCCTTTCCGCAGACAGCAGCGAATACGGCAAAGGATTGCCGCCGCAGAGCACGGCCTTTTGGCAAAATTGGCTGGAAGAAAGCGTACTGCTGCCGCGCAACCGCGCGTGGCTGCCGAAAATTCTGAACGAACTGCCCAAACGCCGAAACCTGATTGCCGTCGGCATCGCCCACCTGCCCGACGAAAACGGCCTGATTATGCAGTTACGGCGGCAGGGTTATACGGTCGAACCTGTTGCCGAATAGACAAAAGGCCGTCTGAAAGCCCAAAAACATGATGCAAGAAACCACCGACAAAACCGTATACCTCTACACCGACGGCGCATGCAAAGGCAATCCCGGCGCAGGCGGCTGGGGCGCATTGTTGCGCTACGGCCGGTACGAGAAAGAACTCTTCGGCGGCGAAGCCCAAACCACCAACAACCGCATGGAGCTGACCGCCGTCATCGAAGGCCTGAAAGCCCTGAACCGCCGCAGCCGCATCGAAATCCACACCGACTCGCAATACGTTAAAAACGGCATGGAAAGCTGGATACACGGCTGGAAGAAAAACGGCTGGAAAACCGCAGCTAAACAGCCGGTCAAAAACGAAGACCTGTGGCGCGAACTCGACCGCCTGTGCGGCGAACACGACATCGTTTGGCGGTGGGTGAAAGGCCATGCGGGCCATATAGACAACGAACGTGCGGATGCATTGGCCAACCGCGGCGCGGCAGCCGCAGCCGGCCGGGCAGGGCGGTCATAATGGGATGCAGGTGCTTCATTTTTACAAAAAACGGCTTACTCCGCTTTTACTGCCTCCATGCAAGGTATTCTGCTATATGATAGGGAGTTGACGGTTTCGGCGGTTGCCGAATATCAAGATGAGTTCATCCGTTTTTATCGGGAGACAAACGCCTGATTTTCAAACGTGGCGGAAAAAATGAAAACTTGTTTTTCAGACGGCCTCCCGACCGATTTCAACATCATCCAACCACAAGGAAACCTCATGAAATTTTTTTGGATAGTTATCCTGTTGCTGTTGTCGCCCTTATTGGCACTGCTGTTTTTCCGTAAAAACGGCAGTCAGGCTGCGCCGTCCGACAAATCCGACGCGCTGCTTGGGCATACCGGGCCAGCCGTATTGCCGGAAGAATCCGAATATTCGGAAGAAGAAGCAGACGACGAGTCCGTCGAAGCACTGTTCAGGCAATGGTTGGGCGTTATCTACCGCGACAAACCCGAGGAAGTCGATGCCATCATTGCCAACCTTGAAGAAAACGCCGACGACGAGGAAGAATTGGATTTCGGCAGCATCATTGAAAGCTTCTTTTTGCTGCACAATAATTTGAATGACACCGAGCATCTGTTTTCCGTAGATTGGAAAGACGGGGAAAGCTTTATCGACTTTATCGCCGACATCGCCGACCGCTTCAACGCCAAACTGGAATGGAGCGAAGAGCAAATGGAAGAAGCACTGCCCGACCAACTGGCCTTGGTCGCCTATCCCGTGCTGCTGGCTGCCGGTGCCGTCCTCTACTGCGCGCAAACCGGTGGCGACTACTACACATTCATTGCCGTCCCGCAACAGGATGCGGCCGATTTCGAGCACGCCTCCGAACAATATGGGTTGCAAATATGGCGTGCGGACTCTGAACCCGAATTTTGAATAAGGATGCAGGCCGTCTGAAAACATGACATTCCGCCTTGCCCGGAATATTCCTTTACCCCCCTTTCAGACGGCCTTTTGCATCTTGAGAGCGCATTCTGCCGACACGCAAGCCGTCATGCCAAGAAAACAAAATTATGCTAAACTCGCCGTTTTGTTTTCCGTCCCGCAGAACGGGGCTTCCATACCGAACGGGCTTTGGCCCATACACACCGACTAACTGAAAAAATTAAGGGTTTACGATGAGCGTAACACTAGAAACACTTGAAAACCTGGAACGCAAAGTAACGCTGTCCCTGCCTTGGAGCAGCATCAACGCAGAATGCGACAAGCGTTTGAAACAAACCGCGCGCAAAGCCCGCATCGACGGCTTCCGCCCCGGCAAAGCCCCCTTGTCGATGATTCAATCCATGTACGGCGCCGGCATCCAAAACGACGTTATGAACGAATTGGCACAAAAAGTATTCTTCGACGCTGCCGTTGCGGAAGGCTGGAAAATCGCCGGTATGCCGCGTTTGGAAGGCGTTGAAGGTCAAGACGACAAAGAAAACTTCTTGTTCTCCGGCGTATTCGAAGTCTTCCCCGAAGTGAAAGTCGGCGATTTGTCCGGCCAGGAAGTTGAAAAAGTGACCGCCTCCGTCGGCGATGCGGAAGTTGAAAAAACCATCGACATCCTGCGTCAGCAACGCACCCGCTTCAACCACACCGAACGTGCGGCCAAAGACGGCGACCGCGTCATCATCGACTTCGCAGGCAAAATCGACGGCGAAGCCTTTGCCGGCGGTTCTGCCGAAAACTACGCCTTTGTATTGGGTCAAGGCCAAATGCTGCCCGAATTTGAAGCAGGCGTGAACGGCCTGAAAGAAGGCGAAAGCAAAGACGTCGAAGTAAACTTCCCCGAAGACTACCACGGCAAAGAAGTTGCCGGTAAAACCGCCGTCTTCACCATTACCGTGCGCAACGTAGCCGAGCCGGTACTGCCGGAAGTAGACGAAGTCTTCGCCAAAGCCTTGGGCATTGCCGACGGCAACATCGAAACCATGCGCGCGGAAGTGAAGAAAAACGTTGAGCGCGAAGTGAAACGCCGCGTAGACAGCCAAAACAAAGAAGCTGCAATGGAAGCACTGCTTGCCGTGAGCGAATTGCAGGTGCCGAACGCCCTGATTAACGAAGAAGCCGCCCGACTGGCTGCGGAAATGAAGCAGAACTTCATCAACCAAGGCATGGCCGATGCGAAAAATTTGGATTTGCCGCTCGATATGTTTAAAGAACAGGCCGAACGCCGCGTTAAATTGGGTCTGATTCTGGCCGAAGTCGTACAAGCCAATGGATTGGAACCGAGCAAAGAGCAAATCGACGCAGTTATTGCCGACTTTGCCGAAAGCTACGAAGATCCGCAGGAAGTCATCGATTGGTACCACGCAGACAACAGCCGTCTGCAAGGCCCGACTTCCTTGGCTGTTGAAGCCAATGTAACCGACTTTGTACTGGGCAAAGCCAAAGTAACCGAAAAAGCTTTGTCGTTCGACGAAGTCATGGGCAACCAAGCCTAAGGCCGTCTGAAAAGCGAAACAAGCACCGAAGCTGCCGATGCGCTTTGGTGCTTTTTAAACAAAAGGAGCCGAGATGTTTCCCGAAATTACCAACAACACCCTGATTCCTACCGTTATCGAACAAAGCGGGCGCGGTGAAAGGGCTTTCGATATTTACTCACGCCTGTTGAAAGAACGCATCATCTTCCTGGTCGGCCCCGTTACCGACCATACGGCGAATCTGGTTGTGGCGCAAATGCTGTTTTTGGAAAGCGAAAATCCCGATAAAGACATTTTCTTTTACATCGACTCGCCCGGAGGATCGGTAACCGCCGGTATGTCGGTGTTTGATACCATGAATTTTATTAAGCCGGACGTATCCACCCTGTGCCTCGGCCAGGCTGCCAGCATGGGCGCATTCTTGCTGTCTGCCGGTGCGAAAGGCAAACGTTTTGCCCTGCCGAACAGCCGCATCATGATTCACCAGCCACTGATTAGCGGCGGCTTGGGCGGACAGGCTTCCGATATCGAGATTCATGCCCGCGAACTGATTAAACTCAAGCAGAAACTGAACGAATTGTTGGCCAAGCATACCGGCCAGCCTTTGGAAAAAGTCGAACGGGATACCGACCGCGACAATTTCATGTCTTCGGAAGCCGCCAAAGAATACGGCCTGATTGACGAAGTCATCGCCACCCGTGCGGATGCTTTTAAAGCAATGAGCAAATAAACCGGAAATTCCCAGGGATAACCTGTTTGATATAAGAAGGCCGTCTGAAACATATCTTTCAGACGGCCTTTGACTATTATTGGCAGATAATGGACGAACAGATTCCGATACTGGGCCGACATCAAAACAATAAGCTTTGGCAGGCGTAGGGTAGGGGCGCATGTTTTTTATTGATCATGCAAACCGACTATAACAGCCAAGTTTGGCGGGAGCCAATCTGGTACGACCGCAGGATTTCATCTCACCATACGCCCAGTATCGAAACAGAACACCGTATCGTTTACCCTTTTAAAGTAGCGGCGATGAATTCTTCCTGTTTCGCTTTGGCGCGGCCGCTGTCTATGGCCTCCCTCGCCGCAGCCATGCCTTCCGACAAGGAGGAGGCGACATTGCCGGCATATAGCGCGGCAGCGGCGTTGAGCAGTACGATATCCCGAGCCGCGCCTACTTCGCCTGCCAGCACGGCATTCATCATGGACAGCGACTCCCGGCTGTCGGCTACCTTGATTTCATCCAGATTGCGCCGCAACGGCAGGCCGAACTGTTCGGGCGAAATGGTGTATTCGCGGATGGTGCCGTCTTTCAGTTCGGCCATATAAGTTTCGCCTGTGAGGGTGATTTCGTCCAGGCCGTCCGAACCGCAAACAACCAAAACATGTTGCGAACCCAGTTGTTGCAGAACGCGCGAGAGGATGCCGCACAAATCTCTGTGAAACACGCCTAAAAGTTGGTTGGGCGCGCCCGCCGGATTGGTTAGGGGGCCCAAGATGTTGAAAATACTGCGGAAGCCGAGGGAGCGGCGCACGGGGGCAACGTAGCGCATGGCGCTGTGGTGGTTGGGTGCGAACATAAAGCCGATGCCGGTTTCTTCAATGGTTCGGGCCACTTGTTCGGGCGATAAATCCGTTTTTGCGCCCATTTGCTCGACGACGTCGGCAGCACCGCTGGATGAGGAAACGGAACGGCCGCCGTGCTTGGCCACCTTCGCGCCGGCAGCCGCGGCGACGAACATGGCCGTGGTGGAAATATTGAAGGTTTTCGCACCGTCGCCGCCTGTGCCGACGATATCGACCAGCCCGTTTTTGTCCGCTACGGGAACGGGGGTGGCAAATTCGCGCATCACGGCCGCGGCCGCAGTGATTTCGGAAACCGTTTCGACTTTAATTCTCAGGCCGGTCAGGATGGCGGCAATCTGTTCGGGCGGCACTTGGCCGCTCATGATTTGACGCATCAGATCGGTCATTTCGTCGTAAAACAATTCGTTATTGCTAATCAGGCGTTCGATGGCTTGTTGCGGAGTAATCATAGCTGTTTCTTTCTTGTAATGGGTTGTAACAGGGCGGTGTTGCCTCGAGTCGCCGCCCGGCACGAAGGTGGGTCGGAGATGCCGCTATGTCTTTGGCCGTCTGAAAGCGGCGTTGGCTTGGCGGAAAGGATGAGATTATAGCGGCTACCCCGTTTGTGCGTAAGAAAGGCCGCCTGAAACGCTGCCCCGTTTTTTCAGACGGCCTCAGGCATGGGGTGGTCATGATATAAAAACGCGACAAACCGGTTTTACGGTTTGATTTGGAAAATATGTTAAGCCGATATGGTTGCGGCCGTTTCAAGGCAGGCTGTGCTTTGTATGAGTTCTCGGATAGGAAGAAGCCGTCTGAAAACGGGAAATATGTTTTCAGACGGCCTTCTGATGAATGGGATTTAGCCCAAGTTATGCGCGTTTGCGGAACTCGCCGGTACGGGTGTCGATTTCGACTTTGTCGCCGTTTTCCACGT
>ERZ772935.404-NODE-404-length-17520-cov-3.930833_pt1 | contig 17520 bp, 19 predicted proteins | sample MGYA00511683_ERZ772935 | MGnify/ENA primary metagenome ERZ772935 (study PRJEB29015, sample SAMEA2738086) | human oral metagenome | biome: human oral; feature: human-associated habitat; material: saliva | place: China | collected 2228 ...
TAGCGGCGCTATTGACAGCAAATGGCAACGCAGTCATGCGCCCGTTACGGGGATGCGACGGCCGCGTGGACTTGTTCAGAGGATCCCTAGGGACATCCTACGTCCGGCGCGGCGGCGTGCCGATTGGGGATATCCCCTGTTTGTTGCCAGTCTGTCTCATTTACCCGGCCGCCTTGCCCGCTGACCGCCCTGACCACTGACCACTGACCCAGCCGCTCAGCCCTGGCTCAGCGGCAGCCGCAGGAAGATCTCCCAATCGGCCACGCGGTCCAGCGTGCGGGCCCCGGCGCGCGGCCGCACCCCCACCAACGTGTCGAAGCGGATCCGTGCCAGCTCGGGGTCGATGGGCGTGTCGCGCACCTGCTGCCGACGCCGTTCCTCGGTCCACTCGCCGTAGGCCAGACTCACATGAGGTGCAAAGGCGGGCGGCCGGGTGTCCCAGGTCGGCCCCAGCACCCCGTGCAGCACCCGCACTAGCGCCGCCAGGGTCTGCCGCTCAACCTGACTGGGGGCCATGCGCAGGTGGAAGGCGCGAAAGAAGTGCGGATCGTGCCCCAGCCCCACCGTGTTCAGCGTCAGGGACTGCAGCCCCTCATCCGCCGCCCCTGTCCGGCCGGGAACAGCCACGGCAGCGGCCAGTCGCGCCCGAACGTCCGGCACATCCACACCCTCCGGCAGCGTGGACAGCGCCAGCGTCAGATGCGGCTCGAACACCGGACCTCCGTGCAGGGCCGCCAGCGTGCCGATCCAGCGCGACAGCCGCTCGTGCCGCCCGGCTTCCGGCACCAGCCACCAGGCGCAGGGGATGCCCGCGACCGTCATCGCCCGCCGTCCGCCGGATGCGGCGTCAGCCCATCCCAGACACCGGGGAAGGCAGCGGCCGCCGTGATGCCGGCAGGCTCACCGATGTCCAGAAAACGTCCCTGGGGAAAATAGACGCTGTTGACGTGCAGCCCCGCGCGGATGGCCGCCGAGATGACGGCCCCTACCGGCCACTCGGGAGCCTTGCCGGCCGGATCGGCCGCGATGCGGGCACGCGCCACCTCGGCCAGCCGCTCGCATTCCTCCCGCAGGAAGGCCGAGAAGCGCCCGTTCCAGACCGCGAACATCCAGCAGGTGTAGTGATCGGGCCGATTCGGCCGCTCTTCCTTGGTCTCCAGCCCCAGCACGCGGCCGCTCGCCTCATCCAGGGTGATCACATCGCCCGGCTCGCGGGCAGTGGCATCGAACAGCCCCAGCACCACGTCGGCGCCGGTCTCGGCCTGGCGCGCCAGCAGCGGCGTGAACGAATCCACCGGGTCGATCAGGATATCGGGAAAGCCGAACACCACGTCGGCATCCCCAATGAAAGGCACGGCCTGCGACAGCGAGAACGGTGGCCCCCAGGGCAGACGTGCCTGCAGATAGGCAAAGTCCATGCCCAGCCGGCTGCCGTCGCCATAGTAGTCGGCAATGTCGCCCTTGCCCGGGCGCGTGATAAAGAACACCTGCTGCGCACCGGCCAGCCGCATCCGCTCCAGCAGGTACTGCGACACCGGCTTGGGCTTTCGATCGGCGCCTTCGCTGGCGTGCTGGAAGCCCACCGGCACCAGCTCCTTGCTGAAGGGCAAGGGCGCCAGCCGCGTACCACGCCCGGCCGCCGGGATCAGGCCCACCAGCCGCTTCGCCGCTTTTCCGACACCCGCCTCACCCGCTGTGGCGCGGGAACTGCGGACTGCATCCTGAGATGTTTCCATTTCGATACACGCAACCTTCTGTTGATACAAAGGACGAACAAAAGACGGACAATGAGATACCGGACCGATCAGGGGCCAGTTCGTGACCACTCGTCCGTCCGGAGATGGATCGAACGATGTTTTCCAGAAGAATCATGCCTCACGGGTTTCCTCCTTCCCGGAGAGCAATCCTCGGGGCACCGTCGGCACCCTGAAACATCGTCGCAACGTCTATTTGCGTGCAGCAATCATGTGGTCCCCTGTCACAAACCCGCGTCGTCTGCCGGCCTTCGCCGCCCGCCGGGCACAGTTTACCGGACGACCGATCCTCGCCCTCTCGATGGCGGCGCTGCTGACGCTCCCTGCCCTGGCCCAGGCCAGCAACGAGATGTCCGGCGGCATCTGCCGCAAGGCCTCGGAGTCCTTCCTGGATCAGGCCCAGGGCGGCATCCAGACCCACATGGCGCAGATCCGCACCCGCCAGAAGCAGCTGGCGCGTGCCAGCAGCCGTGACGTGCCGCGCTTTCACAATCAGCTGCAGCTCTCCGACAAGATCAGCGGCAACATCCCGCTGGCCACGCGCGGCCTGCAGCCCGGCACGGCACGCCTGCTCAACAGCGCACCGGGCAAGACCAATGTCTACGTGCGCGGCACGCTCTACAGCATCAACAACAGCAGCGGCCTGGGTCTGACCACGCCGGGCACCATCGTCGGCAGCGACCAGCAGGTCAACGAGGAAGTGGCCATCGGCTTCGCCGCAGGGCGCATTGCCACCCGCAAGGCCTCCGGTACCGTCCTGTCGGCCTACATGTCGCTGCAGCCGATGCGCGCCGTGATGTTCGACATGAGCGTCTCGCTGGGGATGCATCGGGCACGACGCGACTTCCTGCAGTCCTATGCCGGCACCGGCCTGGGCGTCTCGGGCATGTCGCAGGCCATCAGCCTGGAGCTGAACCGCCAGCCGGAAACCTTCCATGGCTGGAGCTTCTCGCCCTACAGCCGCTACGATCTGGTGGCCACGCAGCTGGACGCCACGCAGATGGACGGTCGTGGCGCGCACAGCAACCGCTCGCTGTCCAGCCTGTCGCTGGGCAGCGTGATGGAAACCGACTGGTTCGGCGCCTTCGGGCCGATCCAGCCCCGGCTGCAGGTGGAAGTGCGCCATCAGGTCACCGACGGCAACGGTACCGTCAAGCAGCGCTACAAGACGCACGGCATCATCGGCCTGGGTCTCACCTCGCGGCTGTCGCGCGAGATGGCCACCTTTGCCGAGAGCCGCTATGCGGCCGAATCGGGCAGTGCCACGCCCGAAAGCCTGCTGATGCTGGGCGTGCGGCTTTTCTTCTAGAGCCCCGCAACGGGCGCGTGCAGCCGGCACACGCCCGACCGGCCGGCACGCCGCCTGAGCGCGGCGCCCACCCCCTCACTCCCCGCCAGCGATGTCCGCCACGCTGCCCGGCGCCGGGGCGGGCGAGGGAATCTGCTGCGAGGAAATGTCGAACACCTTGCGCAGGTACTGCAGGTAGTCGTGGTCGGTCACCATGTTCTTGCCCGGATCGTCGGACAGCTTGGCCACCGGCTGGCCATTGCAGCCCACCATCTTGATGACGATGGCCAGCGGCTTGTAGCCCAGGTCGTTGGTGAGGTTGGTGCCGATGCCGAAGCGCACCACCACCCGCTCGTGGAAGCGCCGGTACAGCGCCTTCATCAGGTCGAAGGTGAGCGAATCGGAGAACACCAGCGTCTTGGAGGCCGGATCGACCCGGTTGGCCGTGTAGTGCCGGATCAGGCGCTCGCCCCACTCGAACGGATCGCCCGAATCGTGCCGTGCGCCGTCGAAGAGCTTGCAGAAGTACATGTCGAAGTCGCGCAGGAACGCATCCAGCCCGTACACGTCCGACAGCGCGATGCCCAGGTCGCCGCGGTACTCGCGCGCCCAGGTCTCGAAGGCGAAGATCTGCGAATCACGCAGCCGCGGCCCCAGCGCCTGGCAGGCCTGCAGGTACTCGTGCGCCATCGTGCCCAGCGGCCGCAGCCCGTAGCGCATCGCCAGCATCACGTTCGACGTGCCGGTCAGCACATCGCCCAGCCGCTCCTTGCAGACCTGCAGCACCTCTTCCTGCCAGCGCGCCGAGAAGCGTCGGCGCGTGCCGTAGTCGGCAATGCGGATGCCTTCCATCTCCGGATCGTCCACGATGGTGGCGATCTTCTCGTCCAGCCGCCGGCGACCCTCGTCGTAGTCCGGGTTGGGAGCCAGCCGCCGGAAGTACAGCTCGTTGACGATGGCCAGCACCGGGATCTCGAAGAGGATGGTGTGCAGCCACGGCCCCTTGATGACGATATCGATCTCGCCGTTGCCCTGCGGCGCCGGCGCAACCGAGATGTACTTGCGATTCATCTGGAAAAGACCGAGAAAGTCGATGAAATCGCTCTTGAGGAAGCGGAACTGCCGCAGGTAGTCCAGCTCCTCGTCGGTGAAGCGCAGCGAGCACAGCGCCTCTATCTCGCGCTGGATGTCGTCGATGAGCGGCACCAGGTCCACGCCCTCGTTGCGGCACTTGAAGCGGTACTCCACCTGCGCCCCGGGGAAGTGATGCAGCACCACCTGCATCATCGTGAACTTGTACAGGTCGGTATCAAGTAAAGAGGCAATGATCATCGACTTTTCCATGAATTCAGGATCGCCAGACCGGCATGCAAGAGGATAAAATACTGCCCTCTTCTATCATCTCATACCTGTCACGCTGCAATGGCCCACATCGTGCTCGATAATTGCATCCGCTGCAAATACACCGACTGCGTCGATGTATGCCCGGTGGACTGCTTCCGGGAAGGTCCCAACATGCTCGTCATCGATCCCGACGAGTGTATCGACTGTGCCGTCTGCGTGCCGGAATGCCCCGCGGAAGCCATTGTCGCCGAGGAAGACGTGCCTGGCGATCAGGAAAACTTCATCGCCATCAACGCCGAGAAGGCGCCCAACTGGCCGGCCATCACCCGCAGCAAGTCGCCGCTTGAAGACGCCGACGACTGGAACGGCACGCCCAACAAGCTGCAGTACCTGGAAGGCTGACCCTGTCGGCGGGCATTACGCCCGCCCCTGCTTTCCTGTCCCGAATGGCCATCCGGCCGACGCTCTTTCGCCTCCTCCCGTCCTATCAATATATCTGAGATTGGGTAGGACTCTCATTCAGAATGACCCCTAGGGATATTGCTGATGCCCAGGCAAGGCGAAATCGTGTTTTTTGCAACACACGGTCTGTCAAGGATTGTCCACCCATGATCACTACAATCGGACCATGGCCCCATCCCTTCAGCCGATGACCGCCGTGGCCCTGGTCGATGCCATCGACCGGCTGCTGCCCCAGACCCAGTGCCGGCGCTGTGGCTACGACGACTGCCATGCCTATGCCGGCGCCATCGCCCGCGGCGAGGCCGCCATCGATCGCTGCCCGCCGGGCGCCGACGCCACCATCCAGGCCTTGGCCAGGCTGCTCGACCAGCCGGTCGTGCCGCTGGCCGCAGACCTGGAGCCCATGCCCGTGCGGCATGTGGTCCGCATCGATCCCCTGCACTGCATCGGCTGCACCAAGTGCATTCTGGCCTGTCCGGTCGACGCCATCGTGGGCGCCCCGCGCTTTCAGCACCAGGTGCTGACCGACCGCTGCACCGGCTGCGAACTGTGCCTGCCGCCGTGTCCCACCGACTGCATTTCCCTGGTGCCGCTGGCCAGCCCCTGGCAGGCGTCCGATGCCCGGCACGGCCGCCTGCACCACCAGCGCCGTGACCAGCGCCTGAAGGCCACACACGCCACCAGCCCGCGTTCCGCAGAAGATGTCTCCGCCGGGAAAGGCACCGCCGACATCACCACCGGCCATGCGGCCCCTCGGGCAGAATCCCCCACGACCGGACAGCCTGCACCAGGCGTCGCGCCCCCCCCGGTCCGCGACCCCAATGTCGCCCTGGTCGACACCGACGAGAAGGCCCGCCGCCTGGCGGCCATCCGTGCCCGCATCCGGATGCCCCGCCCACGACCCACCGCATGAGCCCTGCGAACCGCCAGGAGATGTTCCGGCGTCTGGCCGCCGCCAACCCCGATCCCCAGTCCGAACTGGAATACGGCAGCCCCTATCAGCTGCTGGCCGCCGTGCTGCTCTCGGCCCAGGCCACCGACAAGAGCGTCAACATCGTCACCCGACGGCTCTTTCCGCTGGCCCCCACCCCGCAGGCCATGGTCGAGCTGGGGCTGGAGAACATCACCGAAGCCATCCGCACCATCGGGCTCTTCCGCAACAAGGCGAAGAACCTGCTGGCCATGAGCCAGATCCTCATCGACCAGCATGGCGGCGAAGTGCCCGATGACCGCGCCGCCCTCGAAGCCCTGCCTGGCGTCGGCCGCAAGACCGCCAACGTCGTCCTGAACGTTGCGTTCGGCCACCCCACCATCGCCGTGGACACCCACATCTTCCGGGTCTCCAACCGCACCGGCCTGGCCCCGGGCAAGAATGTCGAGGAAGTCGAGCAGAAGCTGCTGAAAGTCGTGCCCAGGGATTACCGCCAGAACGCCCATCACTGGCTCATCCTGCACGGCCGCTACATCTGCAAGGCGCGCACGCCCGAGTGCTGGCGCTGCCCCATCGCGGATCTCTGCCCCTACCAGCCCAAGACCCTGCCCCCGCCCCGCAAGTCGGCGCTGGACCGGGCGCCACGCTCCAAGGCATGAAGTACCAAAGCATGAACCATCAGGGCACGGGACCACAGGGCATGAAGTACCGGGGGGCCCTGCCCACGCTGGCCCCTGTCCGCGCCATGCCCCACCATCCCTCTCTGCGCCTGCCATAACCTCCGTAACACCTGACCGGCCCTTTCCTTACGCCCATGCTCTTCAATCCCTCCGTCGCCGACGTGCGCCGCTACTTCTGCAACGTCTGGAAGAAACACCAGCAGGGCACCCCGCTGGAGCCCCTGGAGATGGTCGCCCTGCAATGGATCGGCCAGCACCCTGAGTATCACGACGAGCTGGCTGACCTGGATCGGGCGCTGGAGACCGACTACAGCCCCGAAGCCGGCCGCAGCAACCCCTTCCTGCACCTGTCGCTGCATCTGGCCATCAGCGAACAGCGCGGCATCGACCAGCCCCGCGGCATCCGCCAGGCCATGGACGTGCTGGAATCCAAGCTGGGCAGTGCCCACGACGCCGCCCACGTCGTCCAGGAGTGCCTGGTCGAGGCCCTGTGGCAATCGCAGCGGCACGGCCGCCCGCTGGATGGCAACGCCTACGTGAACGCCGTGCGCCAGAAAGCCGGCCTGCCCCCCATGCCGCCGGACTACTCTGCCGGCCCGGGCGGATACGGCGGCGGCACGAGCGCCGGCGGCAACATCATCACCCGCTGAGCGCCACCGCAACCGCCGATCGACGGCCCAGGCACGAACAAGCCGCGCCTGCCCCTCAGAATGGCGCTGCTAGCCAGATTTCCTTCATTCCCCAGCAAGACCCTTCGGGCACGCTTGACCCGCCCCATCATGCCGGCTGTCAGCCCGGCCCTTCACATCATGACCAAGAAGCACATCACCTTCCAGAACGCCAGCGGCCAGGAACTGGCGGGCGTCCTGGATCTGCCCGACAACCCCTGCGCCTTCGCCCTCTTCGCCCACTGCTTCACCTGCGGCAAGGACGTCAAGGCCGCTGCCCGCATCAGCCGCGCCCTGCAGGCACGCGGCGTGGCCGTGCTGCGCTTCGACTTCACCGGCCTGGGCGCCAGTGAGGGCGACTTTGCCGACAGCAACTTCACCTCCAACGTCACCGACCTGCTGGCCGCCGCCGACTTCCTGCGGCGCGAATACCAGGCGCCGGCCCTGCTGATCGGCCACAGCCTGGGCGGTGCTGCCGTGCTGGCCGCGGCCCAGGGCATTCCCGAAGCCCGGGCCGTCACCACCATCGCCGCACCGGCCGAGCCCAGCCACGTCCTGCGGCAGTTCCGCAAGGACCTGGATGCCATCCGCGCGCACGGCGAATCTGCCGTCTCGCTGGCCGGCCGCCAGTTCACCATCAAGCGCCAGTTCCTGGAGGACGTGGCCGGCCAAGACCAGGCCAGCCGCATCGCCCGACTGGGCAAGGCCCTGCTGGTCTTTCACTCACCGCAAGACGCCACGGTCGCCATCGAGCAGGCCCAGAAAATCTACGAAGCCGCCCGCCACCCCAAGAGCTTCATCTCGCTGGACGGCGCCGACCACCTGCTCTCGCGCGCCGAAGACGCCGAATACGTCGCCAGCTGCATCGTCGCCTGGGCATCGCGCTACCTGGACCCTGCCGTCCAGTCCAGCAGCCCCGAACCCAAGGTCCCGGCCCTTCCCGTCAAACCCGACCTGGCCCCCGGCCATGTCCTCGTCACCGAACTGAACCACCAGTTCCTGCGTGGCCTGCAGGCCGGTCGCCATACCCTGGTAGCCGACGAGCCCGAAGCCATGGGCGGCACCAACCTGGGTCCCGATCCCTATGCGCTTCTGCTCTCGGCCCTGGGAACCTGCACCTCCATGACCATCCGCATGTACGCCAACCGCAAGGGCCTGCAGCTGGATGACGTGAAGGTGGAGCTGCACCATCGACGCATCACCCGGCCCGCAGCCCCGCAGGCTTCGGGGGCGCCGAACGGCGCAGCCGCCGATGAGGTCGTCGACATCCTCGAGCGGGAGATCACCCTGACGGGCAACCTGACCGACGCAGAGCGCCAGCGCGTGCTGGAAATCGCCGATCGCTGCCCGGTGCATAGAACGCTTACCGGCCACATCGAGATCAACACCCGATCGAAAGCCTGAAGGCAGCACCCGGGACACTGCCGGGCCCCCCGCCCGGCAGCCCGCCGCCTGCCTCACCCTTCCGTCGCCACGCTCACCGGCTGGGCCTCCAGCGCCTGCAGCCCGGCCGGTGAAATGGCCACCAGAAAGCCACGCTTGCCGCCGTTGATGTAGATCACCGGCAGATCCAGGATCGTGCGCTCCACATACACCGGCAGCCGCGTCTTCGTACCGAACGGGCTGGTGCCTCCCACCAGATAGCCCGTCCACTTGTTGGCCTGCTTCGGGTCCGCCGGCTCGATGTGCTTCATGCCCAGCTCGCGCGCCAGGTTGCGCGTGGAAATCTGGCGATCGCCGTGCATCAGCACGATCAGCCCTTTCTTCTGCTCGTTCTCCAGCACGATGGTCTTGATGACCTGATGCTCGGGCACCCCCAGACTCTCGGCCGAATGCGCCGTGCCGCCGTGCTCCACATACGGATACAGGTGCGGCTCGAAATCGATATGGTGCTCGCGCAGGAAACGCACCGCCGTCGTCACCGGATAGTCTGGCTTGCTCATGCTCTCGGGTTGCAGATCGTGCCGGCCCCTGCCGGCCCACGCCTGCCGTGAACCTCCCGGACACAGTGTAGCCGGCATCCAGCCCACCCACCGGGCCTCATGACCCCTCGCCCGCCAGGGATCCTCTGAACGGCCCTGGCGGCCGTCGCATCTCCGGAAAGCGATCAAGAAACACTTACGACAAAAACGTAAGAATTTATAGCTAATGTTAGATTTGTCGACGCTCATTGTGTCGATATTCATAATGCTCTGCAAAACACGATCCCCACGGAGACATTTCATGAGGAAGAACCCATGAGCATCAACACCCGCCATGCCCTGCATCCCCTGGCCCTGGCCGTGACCCTGGCGCTGGCCGCCTGCGGCGGCAACCAGGACACGCCCCAGACCAGCGCCCCCGGTCCGCAGACCAAGGCCGACACCGGCCTGCCGGCCACCACGCTGGACACTGCCGACACGCCGGCAGCTGCCCAGACATCCGCTTCGGGTCGTGCCACCAAGGCCGTGGCCACCGCCGACACCCCGCCCCTCTCGGAAAACCGGAAGATGCTGCGAGGCGACGTGCTGATCCAGGCGCTGCTGTCGCGCACGGCACGCCTTGACGCCCAGAACAACCCACAGACCGCCTGGCTGTCACCCGAGACCTACACCTGGGGCTCCCTGGGCGCGGGTCAACAAGGCAGCAAACCGTCTGTGGTCCCCGTGGTGCTGGCCAGCCAGGACATCCGTCCCACCGACGCCAACACCGCCGCTCTGGGTCGTCACTACTATCAGTTCGAGATCAGTCAGGGGCCCCGCCGGCTCATCAATGATCCATTGATGCTGAACATCGCCAGCCAGACACTGCGCTTCGGCCTGTCTGCCGCGGGCCTGCCCAATGGCGGCACCGGTGCGGCCCAGGCCGCTGCTGGCGCGCTGGAGATCGGCACCCAGGCTCAGGCCGAGCGAACCCCTTCAAGCGCTGATCAGGATCAGTACGCCCCCCCCACCACCACCCGGGAGACTCTGGTCGCCAAGACGGTCACGACGATTCAACCCAACGAAGTCTACGACCTGGACAAATGGAAGCATGAATGGGAAAGCTCCGATCCGGACGCCTCCTCCCAGGCATCGGTCTTCGCGCAACCCGGCGACAGCGCCAACCAGTTTTCCACCTGCGCCCAGTTCAAGCCGAAATACACCGAATTCGAGACCCTGTGTGATGTCTGGGAAGTGCCGGCTGGCTGGAAGGCTGGTCAGCCCCTCAAGCACGTGACCCAGACATTCAGCACGAAACTGCACTCCGAGATGGCCGGCAGCTACGGTGAACGGAGCTGGAGCAACCGCAAGGCCCCGCAATACGTCAGCACCGAGAGCCTGAAGACCACGACCGAGGCCGTGAATGACCGGGGCGTGAGCGGTGCAGTGCTGGCCGCCATGCTGGATGCCTTCACCCCCCGTGCCAAGGGCATGCAGCGCCTGCCGGCCTACGCCACGGCCAGCCTTGCTCCCTACAAACGGCCTGCCTCCAGCCTGGATCCGCAGCGGATCTCGTTCCACCACGACAGCCGGGCCACCACCTATGCTGACGGCGGTACCGACACGGCCACCTATTCACCGGCCACCGGTGGCTACCTGTACGTGTTCAGCACTGGCGCATGGCTGAGCGAACAGGCACCCAACACTCGCTCCCGGGACTACCCGCAGAACACGCTGGCCATTCACGTGAACGCCAACGCCCAGGGCCTGACGCTGCCCCGCTGGTCCGGCCTGAACGTCCGCGGCCGCAACTGGGAACTGAAGGCCACGCAGGTCTACGAGGGTGAACAGCTCAGCGGCGACCGTGAATCCCTGACCATCGCGGCCAACAAGCAGATCATGTTCGGCATTCCCGTCCAGTCCTGGTACGACGAAAAGAACAATCCCTATGCCCAGGTACAGCTGATCATCCAGCAAAGCCAGCCCAACCCGCGCGCCGTGGACATGTGCTGGTACGTATCCGTGTTCCTGAGCGAATTCGGCCGGTATTGCACCACATGGACGGTGCCCGAAGGCTGGACACCGGGCCAGCCCCTGCTTCCGCAGGGCTACCACGCCGAAACCGACAGGCACAGTGAAAATGGTGTCCCCACCTGGAGCACCCAGGCCAAGGGCCAGTGAGCCATGATGGCGTTTCATCAGCCCCGTTGAAACCGGGTCTGCCCACGTGAAGCCACAGCCGGGCGAAAGCCCGGCTGCACGGCCCATCCGTTCCGAGGGGTTCCCTGAAATTCAGGGAACCCCTCTTTCCATCCAGATGCTTCTGGTCCGTTAAATTCCCGAATGGGACAATGATTCGCAACCGACATAAACTCGACGCAAATGTAAGAATTTTCAGGCGGTATTAAATCAGTCGACACCCCGCAGACCGCTCTCCATACTGACAAAAGAACAAGAAGCGCACTTCACGGAGACCATCACGCGGAGAGACTTATGCACGTCGAAAAACGCACAGCCCTGCATCCTCTGACCCTGGCCATCACGCTGGCACTGGCCGCCTGCGGCGGCGGCCAGGATACCCCCCAGACCGATGCTGGCGGCCCGCAGACCAAGGCCGCCACCGATCTGACCGTCACGGCACAGGACTCCTCGGCGGCGCCCCATGCCAATGCATCCGGGCGCACCACCAAGGAAGCCGTCACACCCGACACCCCGCCCATCGCAAACAGCAAGATCCGTGGGGACGTGCTGATCCAGGCGTTCCTGTCGCAGACCAGCCATCAGGATGCCCAGGGGCGTGACCTGACCGCCTGGCTGCCGCCCAATCACTACTACGCCTCGACCCACGGCATGGAGCCCCCGAAATACGAGAGATTTTCGGGCCCTGTCATGCTGAGCCGAGAAGACATCGTGCCAGCCGATGGCACCGAAGCAGGCCTTGGCTCTCCCTACACTTACCGGATCGATGATTCCGTGGGCCCCACGCGCAACCCGGCAGGCGCGAGAACAACCTCCGTGGATGCCCACACCATCCGGCTGGGGCTATCTGCCCCGGGGCTGCCCAATCGTGGGGCATCTGCCAACCAGGCCATCCCCCTCCAGCTCGACATCGCGGCACGGGTGATCGTGACCCTGGCGGGGAAAGAGTACACATTGCAGAGCGCCAATGGCCAGACCATCCGGTCCGATCAGACCTACGAGACGGGAACGACGTCCGAACATGAGTGGAGAAATGGCAACTCGCATCCCTCGGCCAGACTCTACTATGATCGCGCGAGCGAGAAGGGATTCCGCATCTGCCTTGATCTGAATAATGAGGGAAGGAACAACGGCATTCTTCATACCCGATGCAACGAGTGGGAAGTTCCGGAAGGGTGGAAACCCGGCCAGCCTCTGGTATACAAGGCGCTGACCTACGAAAACCGCTACACCAGCTATCAGTGGGATACCGCCACCACATGGAACTGGAACAACCTCAATGAGCCCCGGTACGTTCCCACCGAAAGCCTGAAGACCGCCACCCAGGCCGTGAATCAGTACGGCATCAGCGGCGCCCAACTGGCCGCCATGTTCGATTCCACCAACGATCGGAACCGCGACATGATGAAGCGCAGGCTGGCCGACTACGCCGATGCAATCAGCAGAAGCGATGCTCCGCAGCGCATTTCCCTCACGCACCAGAGCACGGGCGCAGCCTATGCCAATGGCGGAAAGGACAACGATGACCCCTTCTTCGAGGGCTATTCCCCGGCCATTGGCAACTACCAGTACACCTTTGCCACAGGCAGCTATCAGGACCCGCAGAACCCCCGCGTCCCTCACGAGGACTATCCGCAGGTGGGGCTGGCCATGCAGGTGAACCATGACCTGAGCAAAGGCTTCACGCTGCCCAACCAGCTGAGTCTGGACTTCCATGGCATTGACCGGAACAGCAAGCAGGCCTACGAGCTGTACAAGGAAACACCGCTGCAGGGCACCAGCGCACGAACCTTCACCGACAATCAGTTGATCCCGTTTGGCAGCACCCTGCAGTCCTGGGCAACCCCGAACGATGAGGCCAGCAAGAAGAAAGCCTCGGTCTGGCTGACGCTGGAGCAGTCCCAATGGCATGCCAACGATGTGGACCTGTGCTGGCACGTCAACGCGACGGACGAGAAAGACAACACCGTGGCAGACCACAAGTACTGCACCACCTGGCTTGCAAAAAATGATTGGGACCCGAACAAGTTCGGATCCGGTCGCGTTAGCGGCTATGGTGCCGAAGGCCGGGCCATGAGGTGGCGAACGAAATGATGCTCATGGCGCCGCATGCTCCGGATGGTAGGGCCCGTACAGCAGCCCTCCCCGATCGCCATGGCTGAACAGCAGTGCATCGGCGGCGCCGGCCATCTCGTAACCACTGTCGTTGATGGTGTCGAGAATCTGGCTGGTCGCCGCTGCAATCAGCGCCGCGAGACCACCACGGTCGGTGCTGTCGGAACCCGAACGGCTGCTGGCACGCCCTTCCCAGAGCGTTTTGCCATTCCTCAGGTCCACCAGCCTTCCTTTCACCGTCACCGTGGTCACGCTGCTGACCACCTGGTAGCGGGCGCCGTATTCCTCGACGTGCAGATACATCACTGCATCGGCCCCGAAGATCTCGCGCAGCTTGCGGATGGGGGCCTGCTGGATATCGTGCCCGTTGGTGAGCCCGTTCTGGCGGAACATCTCGTCCACCAGTGCCACCGGAAAGACATAATAGCCCCGCTCGGCCAGTGGCACCGTGGCCTGCGCCAGCACGCTGCTCTCGGCGCGAATGTCCGTTGAATCACTGGTGGGCATCACTACCAGAATGGAACGCGGATCACTCTGCTTCAGTGCCGAATAGTCGTAGCTCTCCGGGCGATGGTGCGCACAGCCCGCCAGCACCAGGGCCGACAGGGCCACGGCCAGAGCGGATGACTTCATCATCTTGCGTGGCCTCCTGCAGCGTTGTCCTTCCCGGATGTCACGTCATGACCATCCTGCGGCTTGCTGGCGGCATCCCGTTTCCTGTCGCTGTCGTGCGTGCCCGATGTCGCGCCTTTCGATTTCCGGCCTTCATTGCTTTTCCGTGTCTCAGCGCCGTCCGGTCCTGCACCCGGGTCAGAACGGGTTGCCGACACGTTCCCCGTCCGTCGACCCTGCAACCGCGTCATGAACGTGGCGGATTCCGGATACAGCGCCTGCTCCTCGGCGAACTCGGCCTGCGCCTCACCATCCCGCCCCTGGCGGGACAGCACCAGACCCAGCTGACCATGCACCCCCGGCCCCACCTTCTGCCGTCGGGTCGCCGCCTCGCTGATGATCTTGCGCAGTGCCTGCTCCTGTCCGGCCCAGTCATCGGTGCCGTCATACCAGGCGTGAATCGTGTCCGGATAATTGCCCCAGTGATACAGCGTCTGCGGCCCGCTGGCACACGCTGCCAGCCACAACGGCAGCGCCACCAGCGTCAGCCGGCCAAGGCCCTGATGCATGCCCTGCCCCTCAGTTGGCCGGCGTCCAGCGCCCGGACTCGATGGCCGACACCAGGTTATTCACGGCCTCACGAATGGCCAGATCCAGCACCTTGCCGTTGAGCGTGGCGTCATAGCCTGCCGTACCGCCAAAGCCCAGCACCTCGCGGTTGGACAGCTCGTATTCACCCGCCCCCTGCGTGGAATACACCACCTCGGACGAATTCACATCCACCACATTCAGCGTCACCTTGGCATAAGCCACCTGCTTCTTGCCACGACCCAGAATGCCGAAGAGCTGATGATCACCCACATCCTTGCGGCCGAACTCGGTCACATCACCCGAAATCAGATACGTGGCGCCCTTCAGGTTCTGCGCCCGGCCGGAGATCTTCGCTTCCTGCGCCGCCTCGCTCATGTTGGTGCGATCCAGCACATTGAAGCGTTCCGTCTGCTTCAGGTGTGCCACCAGGATGGTGCGTGACTGATTCCCCAGCCGATCCTCGCCATCCTGAAAGACCCCGTTCTGGAAGCTGGACTTGTTGTCGAACTTGCCAACCGAGATGGGGGCCTTCTGACCCTGGTACGCCGTACCGTGGCTGGTCACCTTCGGGCTTTCCACCACGCGGGAACTTTCAGTGGCACAGCCGGCCATGGCCAGCAACGTGGCGCAGAGAACGGCGGGAAGGAATGCTTTCTTCATGGATGCAGGAAAGGAAAGAAGTGATGACGTCATGCCAGCCGGAGCTGACTTTTCCTGCATTTTCGCGCCAATGGGGAGCGAAGAGGGCAAAATCCCGGCCCCCTGGGTGGGGTGGATGCAACGGTTGATCGGCACGCTTAGCCAGACTAGACTAAGACCATTAACGATACCCGGAATCCCTCCCATGACCATGGTCAACATGCTGGAAGCCAAGTCCTCTCTGTCTCGCCTGGTACAGGCCGTCGAGAGCGGACACGAGCCCGAAATCGTCATATCCCGCAACGGCCGCCCTGCAGCCAAGCTTGTTCCCATCACCCATGACAGCAGCGAGAAGCGCATTGGCGTTGCCAAAGGGCTCTTCAGGATCCCTGACAACATCGATGCCCAGAACGCCGAGATCGAAGCCCTCTTCCAGGGGGACAGAGAATCTTGAATATTCTGCTGGACACTCACATCGCGCTTTGGGCCATTGACGACAGCCCGAGGCTCCCTGCACAGGCCCGAGAGCTGATCGCGAACCCAAAGCATGCGATATGGACAAGTGTCGCCAGCCTGTGGGAAATCGCCATCAAGCACAGTAGAAACAGTGACGACATGCCCATCGGTTCAGCCGACGCGCTGAAGTATTTCCAGCTATCGGGCTACAGGATTCTTCCCATCCAGGCGGAGCATACCCTGATGGTGGAGACGCTGCCCCATCACCACAAGGATCCGTTCGATCGCATTCTGATCGCACAGGCATTGGCTGAACCCATGCGTCTCCTCACGCATGATGCGCTGGTGGCAAAATACAGCGACAGTTTCATACGGGTATGACGATCGACGTCAGGACATGGCTCATGGCAGACTGACCTGAACAGAATGTCCCGACAGACCCATATGACCAGGCACTGATCGGTCCCAGCCGGTGCGCCGGCCGGGAGTCTCCCCATCACCCCCCGTGGCAATCACGCCACCGCAGCCAGGCTCTTCTCGGCCAGTGCCACGGTCTGATCGATGTCCTCGTCGGTATGGGCCGACGACAGGAAGAAGGCCTCCACCGGCGAAGGCGGCAGGTAGACACCGCCTTCCAGCATCAGGTGATAGAAGCGCTTGTACTGCTCCAGGTTCTGGTCGGTGGCTTCCTCGAAGTACACGGGCGGCGTGGCACGGAAGTACATGCCGCCCAGACCGCCCAGGGCACGGGCGCAGAACGCCACGCCGGTCTTCTTCGCCGCCGCATTCAGACCATCCACCAGGCGCATCATCCGGCGGTTCAGTTCGTCGTGGAAACCGGGACGGGAGATCAGGTCGATGGTGGCAATGCCAGCCGCCATGGCAATGGGATTGCCCGACAGCGTGCCCGCCTGGTAGACATTGCCCAGCGGTGCGAAGCGCTCCATGATGCGGGCCGGGCCGGCCACGGCGCCCACGGGCATGCCGCCGCCGATCACCTTGCCGAAGGTGAACAGGTCGGGCGTCCAGCCCTCGAGCCGGCCCTGGAGGCCCCAGCCGCCCGTCGGGCTCACCCGGAAGCCGGCGAGCACCTCGTCCTGGATCATGAGCGCCCCGTGGCGGTGCGCGATCTCGTACAGGCCCTTGTTGAAGCCCTCAGGCGGCACGATGACGCCCATGTTCGCCGGCACCGACTCGGTGACGACCGCCGCGATCTCGTCGCCGCGCTCCGCGAAGACCCGCTCGACCAGGTCGAGACGGCCGTAGGGCACGGTGAGCGTGTCGGCGGCGATCTCGGACGGCACCCCGGGCGAGTCGGGCAGCCCCAGGCTCGCCACGCCCGAGCCGGCCGCCACGAGGAAGGAGTCGGCGTGCCCGTGGTAGCAGCCCACGAACTTCACCAGCAGCGGGCGCCCCGTCGCGCCGCGGGCGATGCGGGCCGCCGTCATGACGGCCTCGGTGCCAGAGCAGGTGAAGCGGATCCTCTCGATCGCCCCGGCCATCCGTTCGACGACCCTCTGTGCCAGCCGCAGCTCGACCTCGCAGGGGGCCCCGAAGCTCGTCGCCCTGGCCACCTCGGCCTGCACCGCCGCCACGATCGCCGGGTGCGAGTAGCCGGCGATGAGCGGGCCCCAGCTGTTGACCAGGTCGAGGTACTGCCGCCCGTCCACGTCGGTGATGCGGCTGCCGCGGCCGCTCGCGGCGAACACGGGCGCGCCGCCCACCCGGCCGAAGGCCCGCACCGGGCTCGAGACGCCCCCGGGCATCACCGTGCAGGCTTGCGCGAACAGTTCCTCGCTTCGGGTCATCAGGGCTCCTCGGGCTCGCCCGCCGCGCGCCGGCGGCGGTTCGTGATCGGATTGCGACGCTTCGGTTCTACC
>ERZ772935.406-NODE-406-length-17408-cov-5.009163_pt1 | contig 17408 bp, 16 predicted proteins | sample MGYA00511683_ERZ772935 | MGnify/ENA primary metagenome ERZ772935 (study PRJEB29015, sample SAMEA2738086) | human oral metagenome | biome: human oral; feature: human-associated habitat; material: saliva | place: China | collected 2228 ...
CGTGTCAGGGACTCATTCGTTCCTGCACTGGCCACGAATGAGTCCGCGACACGCTCCAGTGGCCACGCATTATGGCACGCGGGCTGGGCGGTGCATCTGGGCAGACGATGCCAACAGTTGTGAGAAAAATTCAGTTCTTGCTCACAGAAGCCGGATCGATGGCCTTGGTCGGGGTCAGGCCCAGTTCGCCGGCCGAGGACGGACCCTTCACGTCGCCCACATACAGGCGGATGCGGGAGCGGAAGCGCTCGACGGCATCACGGTCGGCCATGAAGCGCTCGAAATTGCTGAGGTTGGCGCTGCTGTATTCCCAGATGGGCCGGTAGTCGGCCGGGGGCTGCACGTCATTGCGTACCGACCACATGTACCAGACGTTCTTCTGGGTGTCCTTGTCCAGCAGCCAGCTCAGGTACAGACGGGCCGACTCGGGGCGGCGCGTGCCCTTGATGATGGCGGCGCGCTGGGCCCAGGCCACGAAGCCGTCGTTGGTGGGAATGGAAAAGCGCACCGGGCTGTCGGCATCGTGCTTCAGGCTGCCGTCGGTCGTGAAGGTGACGGGGTACTTGCCGCTGGCGACGGCGTCAGCGGGCGCCTGGGTGCCGCGCACGAAGTGCGGCTCCTGCTCCATGAATTTCTCCATCCATTCCCAGCCGTGACGGTCGATGGTCTGCTTGTACCAGAACAGCACGGCGTCATCGTCGTTGGGATAGGTGGAGATGATCTTGCCCTTCAGGGCCGGGTCCAGGTAGTCGTGGGCGTTGCTGGGCGCCGGGGTGCTGCCCAGGGCCTTGGTGTTGGCCAGGTTGCTGAAGGCATCCACGAAGACGCCGGTCCAGGCGCCGGTCTGATCCTTGAAGCTGCTGTAGATGTGATCCCAGCCGCGCGGCTTGTAGGGCAGAAGACGGCCTTCACGGCGCCAGCGAGGAAAGTCCTGCAGCGTCTGCAGCTGCACCACGTCGGCCACGACCTTGCCATCGGCAAACTGCTGGTCCAGCCGGGCGTTGTGCACCTTGCTGTAGTCCACAACCACCTCCAGGGTCATGCCCGGGAAGCGTTTCTCGAAGGCGGTCTTGATGCCGTCGAGCTGGTTGGGCGTATCGCCGCCCGCATAGACCACCAGCGTGCCGCCTTCCTTCAGGGCTTCCTTGTGGATCTGATCGAGCGATCGGCTTTCAATCTCGGCGGCGCGGACCGACTGGCCGAACAGGGCCAGCGTGACGGCGACGAGGGCAAGATATTTCTTCATGGGTGGGTATGGCTTACGGCCCGATCCCGGCATGTTGGCGGCACCGGCGGGGTCACGAGGTTGGGTACAGGGGCGGAATGGCCGGGTGCTGGGTGTGACGACAAGGACTGTCCAGCCACGCGGCAACTGCATCACGATGACCGTTTTGAACGGAATGATGCACTTCTGAAATTTTAGTCAGAACTGTAAGAAAATACCTACAAAACCTGTTGCATCCGGGTATTCCCGTCAGTTCTGCTGCCCAACTGCGTACCCCGCAGCCTGCCTGTCAGCCTTTGAGCAGGTTTTCCAGCGCTGCGTCCAGCGTGGGGTAGTAGAAGCGGTAGCCCTCGGCCAGCAGTCTGGCCGGTTCCACGTACTGGCCATCCAGCACCAGGTCGGCCTGTTCGCCCATGGCGGTGCGCATCAGACCGGCCGGCAGCGACAGCCACAGCTTGCGGCGCAGCAGCCGGGCGGCTGTCTGTGCAAAGTCCTGCTGGGTGGTGGCCTGCGGCGCCGTGAGGTTGAAGACGCGCCACGGCTGCTCGACCGGCTGCTGGGCGATGAACTGGATGGCGGCCACCACGTCGTCCATGTGGATCCAGCACACCGGTTGCTGACCACTGCCGATACGCCCGATGCCGAGGCGCACGGGCTTGAGCAGCTGGGGCAGGATGCCGCCCCCCTTGCCCAGCACCACGCCCAGTCGGCAGATGGCCACGGGCACGCCGCTTTCACGGTGCAGTTCCTGGGCGCTGGCCTCCCAGAGCTGGCACAGTCGCGAGACGAAGACGTCCTGCGGTGCCGAGCTTTCGTTGCAGCGCGCCTGCCACTGCTGGCGGCTGCCGTTGCCGTAGAAGCCCACGGCCGAGGCCTGGATGATGAGGCGTGGCTTGTGCGCATGGCGCTTGAGCCACTGGGTGATCTGCTGGGTGGGACCCTGACGGCTGGCCAGCAGCGTGCGCTTGCGGGCAGTGTTCCAGCGGCCTTCGCCCACTGAGGCGCCGGCCAGGTTGATGAGCAGGTCGGGCTGGACGCTGGGGTCGAGGTGGGCCAGTGCGGCCAGGGTCTCGATGCCGGGACCGAGCTTGTCGCGGGTCTGGTCAGGGAAGCGGGTGACGACGATGACGCGCCAGTTCTTCTGCGCGAAATCACGGGCCAGATGGCTGCCGATGAAACCGCTGCCGCCCAGAAGGATGACGACGGGCTTTTGTTCCATGAGAGCTTCCTTGCGTGGACAGATCGTCCGCTTCCCAGTATCAATGTGTCAATACTGTCACCAAATATGGTGGACTGTCCAGCGCGAGGCGCACCCTGGCGGCCGATGTCGGCAGGCCAGGCAGACGGGGTGTGCGATCTGGCCTGCGAACGGACCCGGGCTCTCGTGCCAGGTCCGGGCTTCGGGTGTCAGCCGGCGTCGGCACCGAAGAGGCCGCGTGAGAGGAACACGGCGAACAGGGGAATGACCATGATGATGTGGGCCTCGATCATGATCCACTTGCGGATGCGGCGGATGTCCGACTCGGTGGGCAGCGTGCCCTTTTCTTCCCAGGTCTGGAACCAGGACTGCAGGGCCATGGACACGCGCGCCGACATCACGCCGACGACGAGGAACAGGAGCACCTTGATGTGCAGCATGGGCTGGGCGATGTACCAGTCGGTGCCCTTGAAGCCCAGGATGATGCGGGTGATGCCGCTGGTGGCCACCATGGCGCCGCAGATCATGTAGATGATGTCCACGCGCTGCAGGCGCTTGAGCACGGCCTCGTTGAACCATTCGGGACGACAGAGTGCGCCTTCGCTGGTGAGGAAGACGACCATGGCCAGGATGCTGGCCAGATGGAAGTAGGAAAGGATGGCTTCAGAAAGCATATCGGTTTCTTGGGTTGCGGACTGCGCCCCGGCGGGGGCGGCGGTGCGGGGGCGATTCTAGAGCGCGCGGCAGCCGGTTTTCTTGCCCTTGGTCATTTCCGTGGGGCCGCTGCACGACGGTCGGATGGGCGGAGCTGGCCGGCATGTCCGGGAGAAAGAGGCGACTGCTGGTGCCGGGGCTGACAGGCATGCCGGAGGTGAAGCGACGGCCGGGCCCGGGGGCTACGCGCTATGTGGAGACGGGCAGCAGCCCGTATTCCTGCATCTGTCGGTCCACCACCTCGTCCCAACCACGGTTGGCGGCAGGGCTGGCCGGGCTGGGATGCAGCACGTGCCCGATGTGCAGGCGGCGGGCCAGAGGGCGGTCGTCCAGTACCTCCGAGACCACGTGCTTGAGGCGCTTCTCGGCAAAACCGCCGATGCCGATCAGCCACTGCGGCTGCAGCGCCTCGATGACGGCTGCCAGGTGACGGTCGCAGGGGGCTTCCAGCGCGCGCTGCTCGGCCACCGGCAGCTGCACCGGGGTGCGGTTCTTGCCCGAGGCTTCCAGGAACACCAGCGGGCAGTAGTTGATGACGATGGCCTGCGCAAAGAAATCGTCGGCACTGCCGAAGCGGCGACCGATCCATCCCCAAAGTCGGCGACCACTCACTTCCGAGCGAGTGCACGCAAAACCGTCAATCGGACGCTTGGGATGCTGATGAGGTGGTGCCTGGACGGGGGCCTCGATGCCCATCCAGTCACGCACTGCCGAGACCTCGCCGAAGGGCACACCGGTCTGCATCATGCCGAAGGGGCCGGGGTTCATGCCCAGGAACATGATCTTCTTGTGCCCTTGGCCATAGCGGCTCAGATAGGCGGCGTGGGCGGCCCAGGCGTACTGCAGCGGGTTGTAGACGTGCGCCACCGGCGGGGCAAAGCGCAGTGCTTCCAGTTCGTCGCGCAGCCGGGCGGCCGCGTCGATCAGGCGCTGGCTGGTGGCGTCGGCAGGATGGGGAGAGCTGGAGGGAACGTCAGGAGTTTCAGCGTGGGACACGGGTCTGGATAAGGGTCTGGAATAAAGGGCAGTGGCAGCCATCCTACCCCAACTGCCCGATCGGCCGCATGTGCGGAGTGGGGGCCCGGGGAGGCACGGCATGAAGGGGGACCGTCGGCCGCTCGGTAGAATCGTGCCGATGATCAAAATCAGGTGCGTGTCCGGAGCGCCCCGAAGGACGGGTTGGCTTCCGGAGATGCCCCGTATCCAGGGATAGCTTTCATGAAATACATCGATCATGGCCGGGGCGGCGATGCCGACGTGCTGCAGCTGGCCGAGCGCGACATGCCCGAAGTGGGGGCTGGCGAGGTGCTGATCCGCGTGGCCTATGCGGGCGTGAACCGCCCGGACGTGCTGCAGCGCATGGGCAGCTATCCGCCGCCGCGCGGGGCATCACCCTGGCTGGGCCTGGAAGTGGCCGGGGTGGTGGCCGCCGTGGGGCAGGGCGTGCCCGAGTGGAAGCAGGGCGATCGGGTGTGCGCGCTGGTTGATGGCGGCGGCTACGCCGAGTACGTGACGGCGCCGGCCGGGCAGGTGCTGCCGGTGCCGGCCGGTTTCTCCATGGCGCAGGCCGCCTCGCTGCCCGAGACGGCCTTCACGGTCTGGGCCAACGTGGTCGAGCGCGGCCGCCTGGCGGAGGGCGAGACGCTGCTGGTGCATGGCGGCACGTCGGGCATCGGCGTGATGGCCATCCAGGTGGCCAAGGCGCTGGGGGCGCGTGTGTTCTGCACGGTGGGCACGCCCGAGAAGGCAGAGGCCGCGCTGAAGCTGGGGGCCGATGCCGCCATCGACTACCGGCGGCGTGACTTCATGGTGGAGGTCTCGCGCCTGACCGAAGGTCAGGGCGTGGACGTGATCCTGGACATGGTGGGCGGCCCGTACATCGAGCGCAACCTGAAGAGCCTGGCCGTGGAAGGCCGGCTGGTCCAGATCGCCTTCCTGCAGGCCTCGAAGGTAGAGGTGGACTGGATGCGCCTGATGCTCAAGCGCCTGACCTTCACCGGCTCCACGCTGCGCGCCCGCTCGCCGGAAGAAAAGGAGCGGCTGTCGCGGGCCCTGCAGGACAATCTCTGGCCGCTGCTGGAGGCCGGCAAGGTGAAGCCCGTCATCGACCGTGCCTTCCCCCTGGAAAAGGCTGCCGAGGCCCATCGTCGCATGGAAAGCTCCGAGCACGTGGGCAAGATCCTGCTGGCGGTGAAGCCGGGTATCGAGTGATTACCCGAAGATGAACTGCCGCCCCGCCCGATGCCGCTGCATGGCGTTCTCGTGGGCGATGCACATCAGCATGCCGCAGCCCACGCCCAGCGTCACCAGGGCGGTGCCGCCGTAGGACATGAAGGGCAGCGGCACGCCCACCACGGGCAGGATGCCGATCACCATGCCGATGTTCACGAAGGCGTAGGTGAAGACGATCATCGTCATGGAAGCAGCCAGCAGGCGCGAGAACAGGCTCTGCGCCTGGCTGGCGATCATCAGGCCGCGGGCGATGAAGGCGGTGTAGAGCGCCAGCAGGATGCCGGTGCCCACCAGGCCGAATTCCTCGGCATAGACCGAGAAGATGAAGTCGGTGGTGCGTTCGGGCACGAAGTCCAGGTGGGCCTGGGTGCCCCGCAGCCAGCCCTTGCCCTGCATCCCGCCCGAGCCCACGGCGATGGTGGACTGGATGATGTGAAAGCCCTTGCCCAGCGGATCGTTGGTGGGATCGATCATCGTGAGCACGCGCTCTTTCTGGTAGGGCTTCATGTTGAGCCACAGCAGCGGCATGGCGGCCACGCCCACCACCAGGCTGCCCAGAATGACCCGCCAGCTCAGGCCCGCAAAATAGATGACGAAGGCCCCGGCCGAACCGATGAGGATGGCGGTGCCCAGGTCGGGCTGGCGGCCGACCAGTGCCACCGGCAGCACCAGCAGCATGATGGCCATCAGGTGCACGTAGCGGCTGCGCAGCCGGTTCTGGCTGATGTGGAAGAACCAGGCCAGCATCAGCGGAATGGCGATCTTCATCAGCTCGGCCGGCTGGATGCGGGTGAAGCCCAGGTCCAGCCAGCGCTTGGCGCCCTTGGCCGTGATGCCCATTAGTTCGACACCGAACAATAGCGCCAGACCTACCAGATAGATGGGAATGGCCACGGCCCGCAGGTGACGCGGATCCAGACTGGCCACCAGCCAGGTGATCAGCACCGCCATGCCCAGATTGCGGGCATGCACCACCAGACGTTCGCTGCCTTCACCGGCCGCCGAATACATGGTGACGAGGCTGATGAGCGAGATGGCCAGCAGCACCGTCGACAGCCAGGGGTCGAAGATGAAGACGCGATGACGCAGGAAGCGCCACAGGGCGGCAGCGTTCATGGGGTGGCCTCCACAGGGGCAGGCGGTATCGGCGTGCGCTTGCCCAGCAGGTAGAAGTCGAAGATCCTGCGGGCCAGGGGGGCTGCCGTGCGGGCCCCGAAGCCGCCGTTCTCCACCACCATCGCCAGCGCGATGCGCGGGTTCTGCGCCGGGGCGTAGCCGATGTAGAGCGAGTGGTCGCGGAAATGGTGCGCCACTTTCGCTTCGTCGTATTTCTCGTTCTGGCGGATGCCGATGACCTGGGCCGTGCCGGTCTTGCCGGCCGATTCATATTCGGCCCCCAGGAAGGCGGTGCGTGCCGTGCCCTTGCGGGTGACGTCGGTCATTGCGCGCTGCACCAGCTTCAGGTTCTGGGATGAAACGCGGATCGGCTTGCCGCCGGGAGCGTCACCATTGTCGGGCATGACGGAGCCGACGTGGGTGACCAGATGCGGGCGGTGCGCCACGGCATCGTTGGCCAGCGTGGCGGTGGCGTGTGCCAGCTGCAGGATGGTGAATGCGTTGTAACCCTGGCCGATGCCGATCGAAGGCGTCTCGCCCGGGAACCACGGCTGCTTGAATCGCTGCTGCTTCCAGGCAGACGAGGGCAGCAGACCGGGCTGCTCGTCAGGCAAGTCGATGCCGGTGAGGTGGCCAAAGCCCCAGGGCACCATGAAGTCGTGAATGCGGTCCACGCCCAGATCGTAGGCGGCGCCGTAGTAATAGGTGTCGGACGAGACCACGATGGACTTGTACAGGTCCACGCGGCCGTGTCCTTGCGGCTTGGAGTCGCGGAAGCGGTGCTTGCCCAGCATCCAGTAGCCCGGGTCCTGGATCGTCTCTTCAGGCTTGCGGACCTTGTTTTCCAGCACGGCTAGTGCCATGAAGGGCTTGTAGGTGGAGCCGGGAGGATAGGTGCCGCGCAGCGGCCGGTTGAGCAGCGGCCGATCGGGATCGCCGTTCAGGGCCTGCCAGTTGCGGTGGTCGATGCCATCGACGAACAGGTTGGGGTCGAAGCTGGGCACCGACACGAAGGCCAGGATCTCGCCGGTGCGCGGTTCAATGGCCACCAGCGCGCCCCGATAGCCGGCCAGCAGTTCTTCGGCCAGCTGCTGCAGCGGAATGTCCAGCGCCAGCCGGATGTCCTGGCCGGGCGTGGCCGGCTGCCGTGACAACGAGCGCACCGGCCGGCCGCTGGCGGTGATCTCCACTTCCTCCAGGCCCACCTTGCCGTGCAGCTGGGTCTCGTAGCTCTGCTCCAGCCCCAGCTTGCCGATGTGGGTGCTGCCGGCATAGTCGGAGGTCCGCTCGGTCCGCGCCAGCATGTCGTTGTCGGCGTTGGAGATGCGCCCGATGTGGCCGATGACGTGTGCCGCCGTGGTGCCCAGCGGGTAGTGGCGGTGCGGCCGTGCCTTGATCTCCAGACCATCGAAGCGGAAGCGCACCGCGGCCAGGCGGGCAGCCTCCTCGTCGGTCAGGCGGGTCTTGAGCGGAATGGTGCCGTCGGTGTTCTTGTTGCCGGCGGCCAGTCGCTTGAAGCGGCGTACCTCCAGCGGGCTGATCGGGACGATCTTCGAGAGCTGCTGCACCAGCCGGTCCACGTTGCGCGCCTGGCTGGTGGCGATTTCCAGGGCTGGCGTGTACACATCCTCGGCCAGCACGATGCCATTGCGGTCCAGGATGCGGCCCCGCTGCGGCGCCAGCGGCAGCATGGTGATGCGGTTGTCCTCGGCCAGCGCGTGGTACTTGTCGTAGCTGGCCACCTGCAGATTCCAGGCCTGGGCGGCCAGCAGCCCGAAGCCTGCCAGGCTGCCTGCCATGGCAATCAGCAGCCGGCGATTGAAGCGGGCCGGACTGGGGGGCTGGGGTGGACGACGCATGGCCACGATGCTCTGCGCTCAGTGGCCGTGATCGTCTGGCGCGTAATGCCAGTAGGCCGGCCGCCGGCGCGCCGCGTGTTGAGGCTGGGGCGAGGCCGTCCCCCGCATGACCAGCTCTTCCGGATTGATCCAGGTGGGCGAAGCACTCTGGGCTTGCGGTGCGGACGTGGCCTGAGCGGCATGTCCGTCGTGGGACACGGCTGGCTCGTCGGCGTGTGCGTAGATCGGTACGCCAGTCGGTGTCGCAGCGTCCCTGCCGGTTTCTTCACCTGCCACCCGCTCCGGATCGACAAAGGGTGCGGTGCGCGGGCCGTAAGCCGCCGCACCGGTTGTCGTGCGGCGGGGGGCGTGGCGCGCCGGCAGCAGCAGGTCGGCCAGCGGCCACAGCAGCGCGGTGCCCAGCCAGGGCAGGAACTGCTCCGGCCCCAGGAAGGGCAGTCCCAGCAGGAAGCGGGCGCCGGCCAGCACGGCCTGCGCCATCAGGAAGATGCCCAGCATGTGCAGCATCTGCCCGCCCAGTCGGAACCAAGCAATGCGTCGCTGGAACTGCAGCGTCATCCCGACAATCAGGGTGTAGAGCAGCGCGTGTTCACCCAGCGTGCTTGCGGTGTGCGTGTCCATCAGCACGCCCAGCACGAAACCGGCCGCCAGCAGGCCACGCTGCGGGCTATGCAGCGCCCACCAGGCCAGCACCAGGGCCAGCACATCCGGAATGACCGGGCTCTGCCCCCAGGGGGCCAATGCCACCAGCATGGCCAGCAGCAGTGAAACGGTCATCCGGGGCCAGTCGGCCACGCCGTGGGAAGAGGGGGAGGCGTTCATGGCTGCGCGGCGCCTGGCGTGGACGCAGTGGGGTCGGCATCGTTCGGGTCCGCGGCATCCGTCGCGTGGTTCGGTGCAGGCGACATGCCGGCCGGCGCGCTCGGGGCGGCCGACTCTGGAGCGGATGTTTTCGGTGTTGACCGGCCGGGCGGGACGGCTTCATCCTGGGCGGGAATGGCCGAGGTATCGGGCTGCAGCACCAGCACCAGGCGCGGGTCGGTCAGGTTGGCCAGCGGGCGCACCGTCACCTGCGCGAAGGGCTCATCGGCAGGCAGCGTCACGTCCTCCACCACACCCACCGGCACGCCGGGCGGATACAGGAAATCCAGCCCTGAGGTCTGCAGCACGTCGCCAATCTGGATGTCGGCTTCCTTGCTCTGGAAGCGCAGCTCCATCAGCGCCGGGCTGGGGGTGCCGAAGGCCAGCGCATGCAGGCCGTTGCGCCGCACGCTCACCGGCACGCTCATCACGGGATCGGTGATCAGCGTCATCTCGCTGCTGAACGGATAGACGCGCGTGATCTGGCCGATGACGCCCTTGGCGTCGATGACCGGCTGTCCGGCGGCCACGCCGTGGTGGCTGCCCCGGTCCAGCAGACGACGGCGCGTGCCGGCACTGCGCGGCTGCATCACGGCCTCGGCCACGATGGCAGCCTGCGGGATCTGCAGCCGCAGCCCGGCCAGGTCACGCAGCGACTCATTCTCCTGGCGCAGCCGCTCGGTGGCGGCCAGAACGCCTGCTTGCTGGATGAGGACAGTGCGCAACAGCCTGTTGTCGTTGCGCAACGTCTCCATGTCGTCGAAGTAGCCCTCGAAGGACTCGACCTGCTGCATGGGCCAGGCCAGCGCCGCCTGCACCGGATACAGCGCACCCCCCAGGACCTGACGCACCGGCGCAAGCACTCCCAGCCGGGCGTCGGCAAACATCAGTGCCAGGGCCAGCAGCGAGAGGAGGATGGCGATGCCGGGCTTCGGAGCATCCGGCGCGTGGTAGCGGGCAGTCATTCGTGGGTGAAGATACCACCCAGTTCGTCCATGCGCTCCAGGGCCAGGCCGCAGCCGCGCACGACACAGGTGAGGGGTTCATCGGAAATCAGGGTGGGCAGCCCGGTCTCTTCGGCCAGCAGCCGGTCCAGACCCGGGATCATCGCGCCGCCCCCGGTCAGCATGATGCCGCGTTCCGAGATGTCGGCGCCGATTTCCGGGGGCACCTCTTCCAGTGCGATCTTCACTGCCGAGACGATATGGTTCAGCGGTGCGGTGAGCGCCTCGCGGATCTCGTTGGTGCTGATGCGGAAGGCACGCGGAATGCCCTCGGACAGGTTGCGGCCCTTGACCTCGATTTCCTTGCTGTGTCCGTCGGGGAAGGCCGACGCCACTTCCTTCTTGATCTGTTCGGCCGTGCTTTCGCCGATCAGCATCCCGTAATTGCGGCGCACGTAGGTGATGATCGCCTCGTCGAAGCGGTCACCGGCCACGCGCAGCGAATTGGCGTGCACGATGCCGCCCAGGGAAATCACGCCGATTTCGGTGGTGCCGCCGCCGATGTCGATCACCATCGAGCCGGTGGCTTCAGAGACCGGCAGCCCTGCACCGATGGCTGCGGCCACGGGCTCTTCCAGCAGATACACCTCGGAAGCGCCGGCGCCCAGCGCCGATTCGCGGATGGCGCGCCGCTCCACCTGGGTGGAGCCGCAGGGCACGCAGATGACGATGCGCGGGTTGGGTGCGAACACCGTGCCTGGATGTGCCATGCGCACGAACTGCTTGAGCATCTGTTCGGTGACCGTGAAGTCGGCAATGACGCCGTCCTTCATCGGACGGATGGCCTGCATGTTGCCGGGAACCTTGCCCAGCATCAGCTTGGCCTCGCGGCCCACGGCCGTGATGGTGCGCTTGCCGCCCGGGGCCGTGTCGGTCCGGATCGCCACCACCGAAGGCTCGTCCAGCACGATGCCCTTGCCCTTGGCATAGATCAGGGTGTTGGCCGTTCCCAGGTCGATGGCCAGGTCGTTCGAAAAGTATTTCTTGATGAAACCGAACATGACGACACGTCGCTTTATGTTTCCGAAATGGCCGAAGGATCATACCGTTATACTTCTGCGCATGTCCGCCCATGGGTTCGGCCGGGGACTGCCGGTCGCTGGCCCGTGGTAAACGTTTCCTTTGCGTTGCAGGCATACCACCGCCTGGGGCCCCTGCGGGCTGCGGGCCTTTTCAAGTTTCTTGTACCGGAGCGGGGCGCCGTGCCGTCCGCCCGGTTCCGCCAGGGGATCCCCGATGTCACTCACGTCCGACGACATTTCACGTCTCGGCGAACTCGCCCGCATCCGGCTGGATGATGCGGAGCGCGCCCACATGCTGGCCCAGCTCGACGACATCTTCGGCATCATCGAGAAGCTGCGTGCCGTCGACACCACCGGCGTCGAGCCCATGACCCACGCCGGCCATGTCGGCCAGCGGCTGCGTGACGATGTCGTCACCGAAAGCGATCATCGCGCCGAGAACCAGCGTTCCGCGCCGTCCGTGGCCGATGGCCTGTACCTCGTCCCGCGGGTGGTGGAGTAAGCATGAGCACAACCAAGACCCTGCTGGAAACCGGCAACCTCGGCGCCATCGGCGCTGCCCTGCAGGCCGGTGACGTCTCGGCCCGTGAACTGGCCGAACACTGCCTGGCGGCCGCTGCCTCCAGCGACATCAATGCCTTCGTGGACGTGCAGCCCGAGCTGACGCTGGCGCAGGCCGACGAGGCCGATACCCGGCTGGCCGCTGCCCGCCAGTCCGGTGAGCGCGCAAGCCCGCTGCTGGGCGTGCCCATGGCCCACAAGGATGTCTTTGTCACCCGTGGCTGGAAGTCCACCGCCGGCTCGAAGATGCTGGCGGACTACCAGAGCCCCTTTGACGCCACCGTCGTGCGCAAGGTGCGCGAGGCCGGTGCCGTCTGCGTCGGCAAGCTCAACTGCGACGAATTCGCCATGGGGTCGGGCAACGAGAACTCGTTCTTCGGCCCGGTGAAGAACCCCTGGGATCCGTCCCGCGTGGCCGGTGGCTCGTCGGGCGGCTCGGCCGCTGCCGTGGCGGCCGGCCTGGTGCCGGTCTCCACCGGGACCGACACCGGCGGTTCGGTGCGTCAGCCGGCTGCCATGTGCGGCGTCACCGGCATCAAGCCCACCTACGGGCGCGTCTCGCGCTACGGCATGATCGCCTTCGCCAGCAGTCTGGATCAGGCCGGCGTGTTTGCCCGCTCGGCCGCCGACTGCGCGCTGCTGCTGTCGGCCATGGCCGGCTTCGACGAGCGCGACGCCACCAGCTTGCGCGCCCCGGCCGATGACCTTGCCACGGTGCCCGCCGCCGACTGGGGCGGCAGCGCCGACATGCCGCTCAAGGGCCTGCGCGTCGGCGTGCCCGATGAGTTCCTGGGCGAGAGCCTGGCAGCGGACGTGCGTGACGCGGTGCAGGCGGCGCTGGCGCGCTTCGAGGCCCTGGGCGCCACGGTAGCGCCGGTCTCGCTGCCACATACCGAGCTGTCCATCCCCGCCTATTACGTCATCGCCCCGGCCGAAGCCTCCAGCAACCTGGCGCGCTTTGACGGTGTGCGCTATGGCCACCGCAGCGCCGATGCATCCGACCTGAAGTCGCTGTACATGAACAGCCGTGCCGAGGGCTTTGGTCCTGAAGTGAAGCGCCGCATCATGATCGGCACCTACGTGCTCTCGCACGGCTACTACGACGCCTACTACCGCAAGGCCCAGCAGCTGCGCCGGATGATCGCCGACGACTTCACGCGCGTCTTTGCGGACGTGGACGTGATTGCCGGTCCGGTCTCGCCCGAGACAGCCTGGCCCATCGGTCAGCAGACCGATGATCCGGTACGCAACTATCTGGCCGACATCTACACGCTGCCCGCCTCGCTGGCCGGCCTGCCGGGGCTGTCGCTGCCCTGCGGCTTTGACGCCGCTGGCCTGCCCGTGGGCCTGCAGCTGGTGGGGCCTGCGCTGACCGAAGCGCGGTTGCTGTCCATTGGCCACACCTACCAGCAGCACACCGACTGGCATCTGCGCCGGCCGGGGCAGGGGGCCTGAGGCATCTTCCTTCCGAGGGACAGGGCTTTCTCATGACATCCGGCCGCCGGGGCTACCCTGCAGGCAGGCGCGTGCAAGCGTGCCATGCCAATGGATTGGCCCGGTAGCCGTGGACGGGCCCGGACAACGAGGAACAGTCAATCATGAATGCAGAATTACAGAATCACGCCTCCCGCCAGCGCTGGCTGCAACGGGCGGCCCTGTTGCTGACAGCCGTTGCGCTGGCGGCCTGCACGACCATGCCCATGGTCAAGCGCACGAAGAAACCGGCCGCAACGGCGACCAGGCCTCCGGTGACGGCACAGCAGCCGGCCACCCGGGCGCTCCCCGGCGAGGGCACGCTGCAGAACTTTGCCGGCACCTGCCAGCAGACCGACATCGACGGCTTTGGCGAGAACGCCGTGCTGCGCGTGACGGGCGGCCAGGTGCAGCAGCTGGACTGGCACGTGAAGGTGGGCAAGCGTGGCCAGTGCCACTTCAACCTGCGTGACTTCCGCCAGACCAAGAACGCGCCGCACATCGAGCTGCTCTCGCGCAGCCGGGGCGCCTGCAAGCTGCTCATCTACCAGGAGGCCCGGCGCGTGACCCTGGCCCACGCCAACTGCCAGTCGTTCTGCACGCCGCGCGGCGTGGCCGAGGAAGCCTGGCCGGTGATGTTCAATCCGCAGACCGGCCGCTGCGCCAGTCTGAACCGCTGATACGGGAAATACGCTCATGCAATGGGAAGTGGTGATCGGGCTGGAAGTCCATGCCCAGCTCTTGACCCGGTCCAAGATCTTTTCCGGGGCCTCCACCCGATTCGGGGCCGAGCCCAACACCCAGGCCTGCCCCGTGGACCTGGGTCTGCCCGGCACCCTGCCGGTGCTCAATCGGCAGGCGGTCGAGCATGCCATCCGTTTCGGGCTGGCCATCGGCGCGCAGGTCGCACCGGTCTCCATCTTTGCCCGCAAGAACTACTTCTACCCTGATCTGCCCAAGGGCTACCAGATCAGCCAGTATGAGCAGCCGGTGGTGCTGGGCGGCACGCTGGATATCGCCATTCCGGCCGAGAAGGCCGGCGATCCGCCGCGCATCCGCACCATCAACCTCACCCGCGCCCACCTTGAGGAAGACGCCGGCAAGTCGCTGCACGAGGACTTCGCCGGCATGTCGGGCATCGACCTGAACCGGGCCGGCACGCCGCTGCTGGAGATCGTCAGCGAACCCGAGCTGCGCAGCGCCGCCGAGGCCGTGGCCTATGCCCGGGCGCTGCACGGCCTGGTGACGTGGCTGGGCATCTGTGACGGCAACATGCAGGAAGGCTCCTTCCGCGTGGATGCCAACGTCTCGGTCCGCCCGCTGGGCCAGAAGGAATTCGGCACCCGCGCCGAGATCAAGAACCTCAACTCGTTCCGCTTCCTGGAGCGGGCCATCCAGTTCGAGGTGCGCCGCCAGATCGAGCTGATCGAGGACGGTGGCCGCGTGGTGCAGGAAACCCGGCTCTACGATCCGGATGCCGACGAGACCCGCTCGATGCGCACCAAGGAAGACGCGGATGACTACCGCTACTTCCCCGAGCCCGACCTGCCGCCGCTCGTCATCGATCCGGCGCAGATCGAGGCCGTGCGCAACGACATGCCCGAGCTGCCCAGCACCAAGCGCGCCCGCTATCAGGACGAGCTGGGCCTGCCGCAGGCCGACGCACTGACGCTGACCAGCAGCCTGGCCAGCGCCCGGTTCTTCGAGGCCGCGCTGGCGGCCCTGCCCGATGCCGCTGCCCAGGCCAAGACCCTGGCCAACTGGATGATGGGCGAGCTGGCGGCCCAGCTCAATCGCGACGGACTGGACATTGCCGACAGCAAGGTCAGCGCCCCGCAGCTGGCCGGACTGGTCATTCGCATTGCTGACGGTACCCTCTCGGGCAAGCTGGCGCGTGAAGTCTTCCACGCCCTGTGGGCCGAAGGCCCCGTGCAGGGCGGGCCGGAAGTGGTCGATGCCCTCATCGACCGTCAGGGCCTGCGCCAGATCAGCGGCGACGACGTGCTGGGCCCGATCATCGACCAGGTGCTGGCCAACAACGCCAAGTCGGTGGACGAGTACCGGGCCGGCAAGGAGAAGGCCTTCAACGCCCTGGTGGGTCAGGTCATGAAGCTCAGCAAGGGCAAGGCCAACCCGCAGCAGGTCAACGAACTGCTGAAGAAGAAACTGGGCTGAGATCGACAGGGGCTGCCCGGAACGGGACCCGGGCGGCTGCCGATCAGTCCTTGGGTTCCTGCTGCTCCGGCAGGTGTGCCAGCAGCTCGGTCAGTCGGGCCGCATTGGCCTCGAAATCGCGGTTCAGGCGCGTGCGCTCGTTGCGCCGCTCCTGGATCAGCGCATCCTCGGCCAGAATGGCGTTGGCAATCGACGAGATGCGCTGCTGCACCGCATAGGGCAGGCGGGCATTGGGGCGATCCTGCTTCTTCTGCCACTCGGCCGCCTGCTCGCGCTCCTCTTTCAGGTTCTGGTCCAGCACCAGGATGCGCCGCATCGCCGCAGAGATTTCCTCGTCGATCAGCTGGATCTGCTGTTCCTGGCGCTTGCGCAGGTCTTCTGGCGTCTTGTAGGTCAGCAGAAGGTGTCGATCATGCGCCTGTTGCGCCTTCAGCGCCCGTTCCTTCTCCTGGCGCACCAGCGCCTGCTGGGCCGCCTCGCGTTCCTGCTGCCGCGTCAGCGGCGGCGGCAGCACCCGGCGCACCGAACCGTCACGGTTCAGCTCGCGCATGTTGCGCCGCGCGCAGGCGTCGATCGGCTGATCCGACGAGATCACCCGGCCATTTTCGTCCTTGCAGACGTAGATGGAGGTGCCGCCCCGGGGGGCGTTGTCCGACACCGGCATCGACTGCGCATGCGCCATGGCCATCGTCCCCGACACCAGGGCCAGGGAGAGGGTTAACAGCACGAAACGGGCATGATCGAGGCTCATACCCGCCACTGTAGTCAGGGGCGACGCCCCGTGCCATAGCGGCTGCGATAGTCGGCGATGGCCAAACGATGAGTGGCAAGCACCTCGGCGCTGTAGCGTTCCGTCGACGGCCGGGCATCCGACTCCAGATAGCCCAGCAGATCGTCCAGCGTGGCCAGCGCATATACCTCGATCCCCCAGCGCTCGCGCACCTCCTCCACGGCTGACTGCGCCGCCACCACTTCTGCGTTGCCGCCGCGCTCCATCCGGTCCAGCGCGATGAACACCGCCGCTGGCTCGGCCCCGGCCGCCCGGATGATCTCCACTGACTCCCGCACTGACGTGCCGGCCGAGATCACGTCATCGATGATGGCCACCCGCCCCGTGAGCGGCGCCCCCACCAGGTTGCCGCCCTCGCCGTGGTCCTTGGCTTCCTTGCGGTTGAAGCAGAAGGGCAGGTTGCGGCCCCGCGCCGCGCAGGCTACTGCCATGGCCGAGGCCAGCGTGATGCCCTTGTAGGCCGGCCCGAACAGCACATCGAACTTCGGTACGGTTTCTTCCACCTGCAGCAGCCGGTCGGCGTAGAAACCGGCCAGACGGCCCAGCCCCTCGCCGTCGTGGAAGAGCCCCGCATTGAAGAAGTAGGGCGACAGCCGCCCCGCCTTCGTCTTGAACTCGCCGAAGCGCAGCGCTCCGGTGTCGAGCGCGAACTGGATAAACTCGTGGGAAATATCTTTCATCATAGGTGCCTGCATGTTGCGAGTCGTATCCCAGAATCTTAACGGTATCCGGTCCGCCGCCCGCAAGGGCTGGTTCCCCTGGGCTGCCACCCTTGGTGCCGATGCCATCTGCGTGCAGGAAGTGCGCGCCCAGCTCTCCGACATGGACGACACCATGCAGGCCATCGGCCCGGCCGTCGGGCGCTTCCACCTGGCCGAGCGGCGCGGCTACAGCGGCGTGGGCATCTACACCCCCCATACCCCCCAGACCATCCGCGAAGGCTTCGGCCAGCCCGAATTCGACGCCGAGGGCCGCTACATCGAGATGGACTTCGGCACCCACGCCATCATCTCGGTCTACGTCCCCTCCGGTTCCTCCTCCGAAGAGCGCCTGCAACGCAAGTTCGTCTTCATGGAAGCCTTTGCCCGCCACATGCAGGAACTGAAGGACAGCGGTCGCGAGATCATCCTGTGCGGCGACTGGAACGTTGCCCACAAGGAAATCGACCTGAAGAACTG
>ERZ772935.409-NODE-409-length-17333-cov-12.642667_pt1 | contig 17333 bp, 6 predicted proteins | sample MGYA00511683_ERZ772935 | MGnify/ENA primary metagenome ERZ772935 (study PRJEB29015, sample SAMEA2738086) | human oral metagenome | biome: human oral; feature: human-associated habitat; material: saliva | place: China | collected 2228 ...
TTGCATGTGTTAAGCACGCCGCCAGCGTTCGTCCTGAGCCAGGATCAAACTCTCCAAAAAAACATGAAGAACCAGAAAACAACTAGCTCAAAAAACATTAGTTGACAAAGAAATCAACAAGAAAAACCCCCCAACAAACAACACATTCGTTGGAGAAGAATTCAAGACATAAAAAACTTGACACACTATCGAGTTCTCAAACAACACACCCAGCAGAACATCTAACGAATTTTTTGTTTTCGTTGCTGTCCCGCAGGCACTCGTATAACTTTAGCGACCGCCCAACAGCCTCGCAACCCGATTTTGGGTGACGGTAGCCACAAAGAGCTAATTTTGCGTTAAGCCTGATGACTTACAAGCTGTATTTCAGAGCCAACCAGGCCCGGCTGAATTACCTGTTTAGGCTGGCCAAGAGCAATTTAAGCTAGGGGCAACCAGTTTGACAGGCGCTGGGCGCGGGCCAAAATATTGTGACCGGCAACGCTTGTCACCCAAGAGCAACCCCGTAACTGCGGGGTTGCCGGACCGCTCTGAGGTGGGTGGAAAACTCGGCACAACACAGAAAACAACTGCGGGGCCATCCCTATAAGGGACGGCCCATAAATTTACTTGCAGCAGGGATACGCCAGCGCATGTAAGTAGAAGAATGAGCTAGAGCGCGTAGCTAGCAGTGCGCCAGCACGCGTAAGCAACAGTGCGCTTAGCGACGCAGGAAGCTAGCGAAGCCCAGCTGCCCAATACGTGCCTCCAACTGCTCCACCTGCGCGCCCCAGTTGTCGCCGTCGGAAATAAAACCCTCAGGCGCCCCCAAACTACGCGCTACTTGCAAGGCCAAACTGGCCACGCCGGCGTCGTGAAGAGAAGAGGCAACCCTAAACGCCCCCTCAACCCCGCCGGGGTAACCGGGATACACCGTCAGGCGCACCTCGTAATCCACGCCCGCGTTGAGTACCAGCTCCAGGGCGTGCCAGGCCTTTTCTCCCCCACCGCCGCGCGCCACCACCTGGCGGTAATCGGGGCCAGGCAGGGCCTTAATGTCCAGGCCCACCCAGTCGACGGCGTCGGCGGCAAGCAGGCGGGCCAAATTACCCGGATAAATACCGGCAGTGTGCAGCCCCACCGCAAAGCCCAGGGCCTTAACCTCCTGGGCGGCGCTAAGCAGACCGGGCTGGCGGGTGGCCTCGCCGCCGGAAAAAACCAGGCCGTCCAGCAGACCGCGTCGGCGTTGCAGCAACTCCACCACCTGCGACCAGGGCACACTCCCCGGGGTGCGGGGATCTAAAATTTCGTGGTTTTGACAGTACACGCAGCGCCAGGGGCAGCCCTGCAAAAAGATGCTGGCAGCCAGTTTGCCGGGCCAGTCCACCGTGGATAGGGGTACCAGCCCGGCTATCTGTAAGTCGGCTGCGTCAGGCATAAATCTCGGAGGTGACTACCTCGCGGGTGCGCACGCCGGCGTCGTCGAACTCAAAAGCACTACGTAACTGGCCGTGACCAGCAGCGCTAGACTCATCGAACATCTGCCGCTCGTGGTACTCGCCCTTTTTACCAATGTTGAAAGACTGCACCGGACGGAAGTAACCCATTACGCGGGTCCACACCTCGCAAGCCTGGGGCTCACGCTCAGGGTGGGCGGCGGCGCAACGCTCACAAGTGAAGTGCTCGCCAGCCAGGTAACCGTGCACCGGGCAAATAGAGAAGGTGGGCGTGATAGTGATGTAAGGCAGCTTGAAAGCAGTCAGTGAACGACGCACCAGTTCTTTACAAGCCTTGCCGGAAGAAACCCGCTCCCCCATGTACAGGTGCAGCACCGTACCGCCGGTGTACTTGCCCTGCAACACTTCCTGATCTTCCAAAGCCTGGAAGGGGTCATCGGTGTAGCCCACAGGCAGCTGCGAGGAGTTGGTGTAATAGGGCTCAGCCTCAGTCCCAGCCTGGATAATGCCGGGGAAACGCTTGCGGTCCTCTTTAGCGAAACGGTAGGTGGTGCCTTCAGCCGGGGTGGCCTCCAGGTTGTAGAGGTGACCGGTGGCCTCCTGCAACTGCACCATGCGTTCACGCACGTGGTCTAAGACGCGCACGCACATCTCAAAGCCGCGCGGGTCGGTTAGGTCATAGGCGTCGTCGGAGAAGTTACGCACCATCTCGTTCATGCCGTTAACGCCAATGGTGGAGAAGTGGTTGTCCAAGCTACCCAGGTAGCGCTTGGAGTAGGGGAACAAGCCGTGATCCATGTGGTGCTGGATGGTGGCGCGCTTAATCTCCAGGGACTGGCTGGCCAGGTCGATCAGCTCATCCATGCGGGCCACCAGCGCCGCCTCGTCACCCTTAAACAAGTAACCCAGGCGCGCCATGTTCAGAGTAACTACCCCAATGGAGCCGGTCAGCTCAGCTGAACCAAACAGGCCGTTGCCACGCTTTAACAGCTCACGCAGGTCCAGCTGGAGGCGGCAGCACATAGAGCGGATCATGTGCGGGTCCAGGTCAGAGTTAATGAAGTTTTGGAAGTAGGGCAGGCCGTACTTGGCAGTCATGTTGAACAGGGCATCTACGTTCTCGCCCTCCCACTCAAAATCAGGGGTGATGTTGTAGGTGGGGATCGGGAAGGTAAATACGCGCCCGTCGGCGTCACCGGCAGTCATAACCTCAATGAAAGCCTTGTTGATGACGTCCATTTCAGGCTGCAAGTCGCCGTAGGTGAAGTCCATGAGTTCGTCGCCGATTAGCGGGTACTCGTCGCGCAGGTCGTCTGGGCAGGTCCAGTCGAAGGTCAGGTTGGTGAAAGGGCACTGGCTACCCCAGCGGCTGGGCACGTTCAGGTTGTAGATCAGCTCCTGCATACACTGGACGATCTGGTCATAGCTCATGTCATCCTTGCGCACAAAAGGCGCCATGTAGGTGTCAAAAGAGCTGAAGGCCTGCGCGCCGGCCCATTCGTTTTGCAGTGTGCCCAGGAAGTTAACGATCTGCCCGCATGCTGAGGAGAAGTGCTTGGGCGGGGCTGAAGCGATAGACCCACTCACCCCATTGAAACCCTCCTGAAGCAGGCGCTTTAGGCTCCAGCCGGCGCAGTAGCCGGCAAACATGTCCAGGTCGTGGATGTGGTAGTCGCCTTCACGGTGAGGGCTGCCAATGGCCGGGGTGTAGACGTGCTCAAGCCAGTAGTTGGCCACCATTTTGCCGGCAGAGTTAAGGATCAGACCACCCAGCGAGTAGCCCTGGTTGGCGTTGGCGTTCACGCGCCAGTCGCTGCGGTCTAGGTACTCGTTGATAGTGGCAATAGCGTCGACGTCGTAGTGCTGCCCAGCAGTCATTGCTGCGCCGTCGTGGTTGGTTGCGGCTTTGGCAGAGTCAAAACGCGGGTCCATCTGGCAGTCCTTTCACAAAAAAGACGCACAATGAGGTCACGCGGGAAATGGGGATAATAAAGGCGCGGCCACTACATGTTGTGCTTTGGTTTGCAAGAGACAACATTATCTTGTGGTAGCGCTTTATATAGGTCCCAAAGTCCCGAGGTGAGCAAATGTGCTTTTATAGCCAGCCAAATCCGCCGTCCCACAAGCCGCAGTGAACACCAAAAATCCGCATGCAGGCAAAAACTGCCCTGGCCCGGCCATCACAACCGCCGGTGATTACAACCGTCGGTCATCACAACCGCAGCCAGGGCAGCTAGCGCTATATCAGGCCAAAACCTCGTTGAAGGCTTCGCTGGAGCTGGGGTGGGTGTAGATCGCGCCGGCTAGGTCGGCGGCGGTCAGGCCCTGCTTGATAGCCAGCGCCACCAGGTTGATCAGCTCCTGGGAGTCGATCACCAGCAACGAGGCGCCCAGGATGCGGTCAGTGGCGGCGTCGATCACGAACTTAATGACGCCGTCGGGGTTACCCACAATCTTGGGACGCGGCATGGCGGCAATAGCGGCCACGGGCTTGGAGGCCACACGCACCTCATAGCCGGCCTCGCGGGCGGCCTGCTCACCTAGACCCACGGTCGACAGCGGCGGGTTGATGAAGGTGGAGGTGGGGATGATGCGCCCGGCAGTAGAGCGCTTACCGGAGCCCACCAGCTGGTCCATCACCACGCGGTGGTCGTCGAAAGAAATGTAGGTGAACTGCGGGCCACCGTTAACGTCACCAACAGCAAACACACCGGGCACATTGGTGCGGCAGAACTCGTCCACAACCACTTCGCCGCGAGCGCCGGTAGCGATTCCGGCAGTTTCCAGGCCTAGCCCGTCGGTGGCGGGGCGGCGGCCGATTGCCAGCAGCACATAGTCCACGGCTAGTTCCTGGTTTTCCGCCTCGCCTGCGGGGGTGGCCAGGGTGTAGTTAACGACGACGCCGTCGCCGCTTTCCACGAAGGAGGCAACCTTGGCGCCATTTACGAACTGCACCCCGTGCTTGGCCAGAATGTCGGTGGCGACGCTAGCCACGTCGGCGTCGAAACGGGTGAAGGGGACCGGGGCGGCGTCGATTACCGTGACTTCCACGCCGAGCTGGGCGAACATGTCGGCGTATTCCAGGCCGATGGGGCCGCCACCAACTACCGCTAGGCGGCCGGGTAGGGTGGGTAGGAACTGGATGCCGGTGGAGTCAACGACACGCTTGGAGTCAACGCCGGGGATCGGGGGCACTACCGGGCGGGCGCCGGTGTTGATGATGATGGTGTCGGCGGTTAGCAGCCAGGTGCCTTGCTCGCCGTTTACGCGCACGGTCTTGGGGCCCACGAATTCGCCGGTGCCGTCGTAGATGTCTACGCCCTTGTCGGCCACCATGTGGTAGTTGGCGTTGTTGAGCTTTTCAATTAGGGCGTTGCGGGCTTTTTGGGCGCCGGCGAAGATGGCGGCATCGGAGCTAGCTTCAGCTTCGCGGGCCTTGGCGGCCAGGGCCTGCTCTACTTCCACGATTAGTTTCTTGGTGGGCACGCAGGCAATGTTGATGCAGGTGCCGCCGTACATGGCGGGGCTGGCTTCTACCAGCGCCACTTTCTGGCCGCGTAGGGCTAGTTTCTGGGCAATGGTTTTGCCGGCTTTGCCCCAGCCGACAATTAGGGCGTCGTAGTTCTTGGTGGTTTCGTCGAGGCTCACTTGCGGCTCCTGATCAATAGTGGGGACGACGGCGCCCAACTGGCGTGCTTACCGTCGCAAGTCCTAACGCCTCTATGAACCGACTTTAGTCCCAGCTTATTCCTGTTAGTTGGCTCTACTTCGCTGTGATCGGGCCAACCACGCGCGGGGCAACGTTAACGGCCAGGCCGGCGGCGTCGTCGTCGAGAGGCCGCACCACAAAACGCATCACCACTGCACCAAAACCAACAGATTCTTTCAAAACTTTTCACTTTCGACCTTGCCAGTGACTAGACTTGACCCTGACCCAACCCTTCTCACAAGGAGATACGATGGCGTACTTCAAAAAGTGGCTGGCAGTGCCCGCAGTGGCGGCGCTGTCATTGTCACTGCTGCCAACGGCGGCATTGAGCGTAGCCAACGCTGAGTCGACACAGGGCCGCAATGTGGCTCTGGCAAGCGCAGGTACCACCGTTTCCGCTTCCGGTCAGGAAGTTGCCGGCCAGTGGGGGCCGGATAAGGTAAACGACGGCGTAATCAACGTTGGTGCCGCCAAAGCCGATCAGTCACGTTGGTCTTCGAACACTGCCGACGACGCTCAGGTCACTTTGACCTTCTCAAAACCCACCAAGATCCACCACGTCGCGATTCACTGGGAGGTGGCTTGCGCGGCCGCCTACCACCTAGAGGTATCCACCGACGGAACTACCTTCAAACGCGCCACTGATACCATTAGGCCCACGTGTGGCACCGCCGATGGTGCTGCGCGAGACGAGCAGAAACTCACCAAAGTCAGTGCCGACGCCGCCTATAAAGCTGTCCGTATGCAGGCTGAAGACCGTACTCCCTTTGGTGGAGTTAAATACGGTGTGTCCCTATGGGAGTTTGAAGTGTGGGATGGTCCTCAAGCAAACAGTGAACCCAGCCAGCCAGCCGCTAGCACTGGCCTAGGCCTGGTGCCCCTACCGGCAGAGCTAAAAGACAACTCTGCCAGCCAGGACTCTTTTGAGCTCAGCCAAGACACTAAGCTAGTCGCCCCCGGTGACGCTAAGGACGCGGCTGAGCTATTTGCTGCCCAGGCCCGCATCTCTACCGGCTACCCGCTGCCGGTGGTTGACTCTGGCGAGGCCAGCGGCAACATTACTTTCAAAACCGGCGCGGTTGCTGGTCACAGTAGCGAGGAAGCCTACGCCCTGACCTCCACCAAGAGCGGGGTAACTATCACCGCTAACGCCGCCCACGGTTTCTTCAACGCCACCCAGACGCTACGTCAGCTACTGCCGGGCTTCATCAACTCCAAGTACCCGGTCTATGCGGCCTGGGAGGTGCCCGCCGTCGAGATTAAAGACTCCCCGCGCTACTCCTACCGCGCCATCATGCTTGACCCGGCCCGCTCCTTCCTGACGGTAGACGAAGTCAAGCACGTGCTTGACCAGATGGCCTCACTAAAGATGAGCTACCTGCACTTCCACCTGGCTGATGACCAGGGTTGGCGCATTGAGATCACCAATGAGGGCCGCGCTGAGGGCGACACCATTGACTACACCCGTCTAACCGGCGTTTCTGGCCGCACCGCCATGAACATGCACGACAAGGCTAAGTCCAATGAGGTGGGCCGCACCGGCTACTACACCCAGGCACAGTACAAGGAAATTGTGGCCTACGCCGCCGCCCGCCACATCACCCTGGTGCCCGAAATTGACCTGCCTGGTCACACCAACGCCGCCCTGCACGCAATCCCGCAGCTGAACACGGCCGGCTCCTCCCACCAGGCCACCACCGCTGAGCCCACCGCCCCCGCTAACGGCACCGGCGCGGTTGGCTACTCCTACCTGGACCCCAACTCTGAAGTGTCCTTTACCTTCGTAAAGCACGTGTTGGGCCAGTTGGCGGCCATCACCCCCGGCGCCTACCTGCACGTGGGTGGCGACGAGCCGCACTCGATGACCTCGCGTTACGGCACTGCGGTTTACAACAAGTTCCTTAACCGAGTCGGCACTATTGTGCGTGACCTGGGTAAGCACCCCATTGGTTGGAATGAGTACGCCGGCACTGACCTGAAATCGGGCGACGCCGTGCAGTACTGGGTGGGTAACTCCGCCTCCACTAAGGACGCGGCCCTGAACAAGGGCGCCAAGATCGTGATGAGTCGCGGCGCTTCGTCCTACATTGACCAGAAGTACAACCCCAAGACCCCCATCGGTTTGAACTGGGCTTGCGCCGGGGTTTGTGACGCCCCGCAGTACTACAACTGGGACCCCAAGACGGTTATCTCCGGCTTGAGTGACGAACACATTTTGGGCCCTGAAGCGCCGCTCTGGTCTGAAACCGTGCGCGGCAGCACTGAGGTGGACCTGCTGGCTTGGCCGCGCGGCGCCTCCCACGCCGAGATTGGCTGGACCCCGCAGGCTAAGCGCAACGTCACCGACTTCACCCAGCGTCTAGGGATTGTGGGCACCCACTGGAATGTGGCTGGCCAGAACTTCTATGACACCTCGCTGGTTAAGTGGAATTGGGAGCTGGCCGGTAACCCCGGCACTAGCGCCCCCACTAACACTTCCGTCACCTTCCCGCTGGGTTACCTCTCGGCCCCCGGCACGAAGGTCGCGGGTAACGCTATTAGCCCCGACAGCACCAATGACGACGACGGCGTATCTAACTCGGCCCTGCCCGCTGGCACCACCATCAGCGTGGACTGGGGTGACGGTTCGAGCGAAACCACGGCCGCCGTCGTCGCTGACACCCCGCGCGACGCCTACCACTCAGCGGGGGTTTACCGCCTGCTAGGTGAGCACAAGTACGCCACTGCCGGCGACTATGTGGCCACGCTAAAAATCGGTGGCGAAGAGGTTAACTACGCCGCTATTCACGTTGCCGACGACGCCGCAGTCCCGCAGCTGCCCGCCGCCTGGGATGCCTCGGCTAGCCCCAAGGTGACTATCGAAAAGACCACGCTAACTGTGGGCGAACGCATCCATATTGAGGCTTCAGGCTTCCAGCCTGGCCAGCTGATCGCCATCAAGATTGGTGACGCTTTTGTGGGTAACATTCGCGCTGGCGAGGACGGCACCCGCGTGCAGGATCTGCTAATTGACGGCTCCATGACCAACGGTGAGCACGACATGACCTTCACCCAGGGCGAGCGGGTAGTGACCATTAAGGTCACCATCTCGGGCGGCACTGTGCCGCTGCCGCACCGCGTCGCCACGGGCAAGGTGAAGCCCGTCTGGGTTGACTCCCAGGAGGAAAGCGGCGAAACCCCGCCTAACGGCCCGGTTACGGCTGCTTTCGACGGCGACCCCAACACCTTCTGGCACACCCGCTGGAGCGCTGGTAACGACGGCTTCCCCCACGGCGTGATCATGAAGATTGAGGCCCCTGCCGGCCAGACCTGTAAGTTTGCTGGCTTGGAGTACACCGGCCGTAAGGGCAACGCTAACTCGCGTGCCAAGGACTACCGCCTGTATGTCTCTGCCACCGGCAACAAGGATGACTGGACGCTGGTTGGCCAGGGTACTTTCAAGTCTTCTGACGCACCCCAGACTGTGCTGCCCACGGTGGCCAGTGTTCCTAACGGTTGCTTCGTCTACTTTGAGCAGTTAAGCAGCCAAAACGGCGACAACTATGGTGGTGCGGCTGAGATTGCGTTGGGGGCTACCTTCGCGGCTGAGTCTGCTTCGCCCAGCCCGGCCCCGACGGCGACGGCTACTCCAGCTCCGACGGCCTCCCCGGCCCCTACGGCGTCGCCCACGGCCCAGCCCACCGCTGAGCCCAGCCCGGCCCCGACCACTGAGCCGACCAGCCAGCCCACCGCTGAGCCCACGTCCGAGCCAACCCAGGCCCCGACCAGCGAACCTACTGCTGAACCGACTGCTGAACCGACTCAGGCTCCAACCAGCCAGCCGACCGCTGAGCCCACTGGCGAACCTACGGCTTCTCCGGCTCCCACTGCCCAGCCCAGCAACCCGGCAGTTGAACCCACCGCTCAGCCCACTTCGGCCCCTGCCCCCACCAGCGCGGTACCTACCGCACCTGGTAGCGGCAAGCCCAGTGCGCTGCCTAGCGCTAAGCCCACGGTGCCCGGCCAGCCTCAGCTGCAGCCCACCGCCCCGGTTGCCAATGCCACCACTCCAGTGGTTGGTAACCGCACCACCGCCTCGCCGCGCGGCGGCCTAGCCCACACGGGCGTAGCCACTGGCGCCTTTGCGTTGGCAGCTATCGCGATGAGCGCTGGGGGCCTAGCCCTGCGTCGTCGTCGTCAGGACTGATAGCGCCCCCATATACAGGGCTAAATACAGCTATCAACCAAGGTCAGTTCGGTTCATCCTCAACTAATCACAAACTGAAAGGGGTGGCAGCGGATATTAACCGCAATGTCCGCTGCCACCCCTTAAACAAACCCTCCCCTCTTAAACAAACCCTCCCCCGGCTGCGGCCGGATCTTCGCATAGGAGCGATAATGCCCAGAAAACTGGCCAAACGTGCGGCTACGTTAGCCGCCGTCGTTGGCATGGCCCTGGCAGGAGGCGCACTACCAATCTCGGTAGCCCAAGCCGCGAGCGCGGCTCCGCCCGCCAAATACGCCACCGCCGACATCACCTTCCCCGGCAACGACGGCAAACCCCACAAAGTCACTTTCGACAAAAACTCCTTCATGGTTGATGGACAGCGTCTAAACGTGTGGTCTGGCGAGATCCACTACTGGCGCGCCCCGGATGTGAACTCTTGGCGCGATCTATTCCAAAAGATGCGCGCTAACGGTTACAACGCCGTATCCCTGTACTTCTTCTGGGGTCTACACCAATCTAAAGAAGGCGGCCCCTTCGACTTCTCCAAAGGCACCATTAAAGACCTTGACCTGCTGCTAACCATGGCTCAGGAAGAGGGCCTGTATGTCATCGCCCGCCCCGGCCCCTACGTTAACGCCGAAATTTCTATGGGTGGTTTGCCGGCCTGGATGACTAACTATTCGGGTGGACTGCGCACCACCGACCCCAAGGTGCTGGCAGCCTCCAAAGCCTGGCTGCACGCCTTTAACCAGATTGCCTCCAAGCACCTGGTCACTAAGGGCGGCGGCTCAGTGCTGCTCTACCAGGTGGAAAACGAGCTGCTCAGCGACAACGCCGCGCGCGGCGCTTTCCTTAAGAGCCTGGTATCTCAGGTTAAATCTGACGGCATTGATGTGCCCCTATTCCACAATGACTATGGGCTCGGTGGACGCTTTAAAAACACTAGCCTTTACGGCACTGACTTTTATGCCTACGACAAGTACCCGGTAGGTTTTAACTGCTCAGCTGGACGTAACCGGATTGATGACTCTGAGGCCACTTTCCGCAGCTACGCCCCCAACTCGCCGCATTTCATCACCGAATCTCAAGGCGGCGCCTTCACTCCTTGGGGGGCCAGCTACAACGCCTCAGACTGCTACACCTACACCGATGAGGGTTTCACCCGCCAATGGGGCGTACACAACATCGGTAACGGGGTAACCGCCTTCAACTACTACATGGCTTATGGCGGCACCAACTGGGGTTGGACTGGGGCGCCCGCCTCCGGCTTCACCTCCTACGACTACGGCGCCGGCATCACTGAGGACCGCACCTTGACCCCCAAGGCCAGTGTGCAAAAAGAAACCGGCTACTACACCAAGGCAGTACCCGAGTTAAGCGGCATGAACCCGGTGCAGGCCCCCAGCGCCGTCGTCGAATCTGGCTCCAACGTAAAGATTTACGCCCGCCAAGCCGAAGCCGGGCAGGGTTCAGTGACTGGCAACGGCGTGCGCACCTACGCCATGCGCCTAGCCAACTCCAACGACACCACTGAAACCACCTTCACCACGGCGCTAAGCCTAGGCAAGCCGCGCGGCGCCACCACCACAGGCTTTAGCCACGACGACCGCAGCAGCGCCATCACCTACACCGGCTCCTGGAGCCAGGTGGCTGACTCGTCGGCAGCCTCAGGCACGCTCACTCGCACCAAGACTGTGGGCGACACGGCCTCCTTCACCTTCACCGGCACCGGGGTGCGGCTAATTACCGCCACCGGCACCGATCACGGCTACTTCAAGGTTTCTATCGACGGCGGCGAGGCCCAGCTGGTCACGAGCGCCCACGTAGACACTGAGCAGAACAAGCCCACCCAGCTGGAGGCTTACCGCATTGAAAACCTCAGCCCCGGCCAGCACACCATTAAGGTGGAAAATGTTGGTTTCGACGGCGCAAATGTGGTTGATATTGACGCTTTCGACGTTCTAGGGTCGACGGCGGTCCAAGCCCCCATCTACAACGACTCTGACACTTCTTTCTTCACCTTCACCGGCTCTTGGCAGTACGCCACCGGTAAGAACTGGACTCAGGGTGACCACTCCGGTGACGAAACCTTCTCTAAGACTGCCGGCGACTCCTACACCTTCACCTTCACCGGCGTAGGTTTTGACATCATCGCGCCCTTCTCCTCCAACCACGGCTCTGCCACGGTAACCGTTGACGGCCAGGAAGTGGGCCAGACCAAGGAGGATGTCACCTCTGAGGCTACCCCGCAGCAAACTGTGTTTAGCTGGCGCGCCGAAAAGGGCGCCCAGGCTGGCTCGCAGGGCGGCGCCCAGGGCGGCGCGCAGGGAGGCGCGACCGACTCGGGCACCGATAAGGCTGGCGCGACCGCCAACCAGGCAGCCGAGCCCGCCACGCAGGGCGGCGCGCAGGGAGGCGCGACCGCCAACCAGGCAGCCGAGCCCGCCACGCACACCGTGACGGTAACTGTGGACGGGAAAGCTTTCAGTGGCTCACAAGACACCTTCGTGTCACTAGACGCTGTCAAGGTTTACCCCAACGCCCAGTCCCTGCCCGGCGAAAACAATGATGAGGCAGACGGAAGCATCTCCTGGAAGCGCATCCCGCAAAAGGAAGGCACCACCCTGGCTCTGCACGGGCGCGACGCCATCATGCTGACCGCCGATAAGCAGGTGGGTGGGCACGAGCTGTACTACACCACCAGCCAAATGTTTGGCGCTACGCTTGCCAGCGCCGGCGGGTCCTTACAGTATCTAACCGGTACGCGCGGCGACAGCGGTGAAACCGTACTGCACTACACCACCCAACCCCAGGTCAGCGCCCCTGAGGGAGTTGAACAAACCTGGGATGCAGCCACCGGCCAACTGCGCCTGAACTACACCTACACGGCCTCGCCCCAGCAAATCACCATTAAGGACGGCGACAAGGTACTCTCCCTGCGCATCATTGACCGCACCACAGCCCAAACCACCTGGCTGCTTGACGGCACCCGCAACGGCAAGCTCAGCAGCGTAGCCGTTGAGGGGGTGGAACTGGCTAGCACCGCCAAGTTCACCGGCAAGGACACCTTGCAACTAACCGGCTCGGTCTCCGCTGAGTCTAATGTGCGCGTGATTGCCCCCGCCGGCATCAACCACGTGGGCTTCAACGGTGGCTCACTCAACCCGGGTAGCGCCACTGGCAGCGCTGGCAATGCTGGCGCCGCCAAGTTCACCGGCACTGCCGGCGCTACCAAGTTCACCGGCACTGCTGGTGCCGCTGCAAGTGCCGCCAAAGCCGCTACCGGCACAAACAGTGCTACCGGCACGGGCGACGTCGGCGTCTTTACTGGCAAAGTACCCGGACCTGCAGCCGTAGCCAGCCAGCAGCTGAGCTTCGTCAAATCCACCGACTACGCTGAAGCCAAGGCCACTTACGACGACTCCAAGTGGAAGGTTGCCGCCGACACCCAGGCCGCCAACCCCCGCTTCCAAGGCCCGGGCGAATACTCCCACACCGTGCTGGACTCCAACCACTACGGCTTCTACGAAGGCTCAGTGTGGTACCGGGGCACCTTCACCGCCACCAAGGCCGACCCCTACCTGTACCTACAGGGCAACGGCGGCTCGGGCGTACCCTCGCAGGGCAAGAACCCCGCTTTCATGCAGGTGTGGGTTAACGGCGTCTACGCCGGGGCCTACGACGCCGCCGGCAACTGGGCCAAGGTGAACGTCCCCGCCGGCACCGTCAAGAGCGGCGACAAGGTCACCGTAGCTGTGCTGGTCAACAACCTCGGGCAAAACCTGGACTGGTCCGACGACGGCCTGTCCAAGCAAAACCGTGGTCTGTTTGACGTAGCCATTGAGGGCTCCACCGCCACCTGGAAGATCCACGGCGCCGACGCCGACTTTGCCGCCAAGGCAGCCACCAACCCCTCGGGCACGCTCTACAACAACGGCGGCCTGGGCGGCGAAAAAGCCGGCTTCCACATGCCCGGCTTTGACGACTCCAAGTGGGCCAAGGCCGACAACCTGCACTCGCAGGCCGGTGTCACCTGGTACCGCGCCCGCGTCAAGCTGAACCTGCCTGCCAACCAGGACACCACTTTCCGTCTGGACATCAACTCCTCGCGTTTTAGCTCCCTGGGTGACCGCGCGCAGGCCACGCTTTTCGTCAACGGTTGGAACACCGGTGTCTACATTGGCGACCGGGGGCCGCAAACCTCGTTCACTATCCCCGCCGGGTTCCTCAACCCCAACGGTGAGAACGTCATTTCGATTGCGGTGGCAGCCAAAGAAGACGGCATGGGTCCCGATTCGGTGACTCTGCGCGCCGTCCACTCCACCACCAAGCCCGCGCTTGGCTCCACGCCTGCGCCCACTGCGGCGCCCACTGTGGCTCCCACGGCCCAGCCCACCGCAGGCCCGACGGCGACGGCGGTGCCCACTGCGGCTCCCACTGTGGCTCCCACGGCCACGGCGGCGCCCACCGGCCAACCCACCGTGGCGCCCACGGTAAAGCCAACTGGCACGGCGTCGCCCACGGCTCAGCCGACTGTCAGCCCAACTGGTGCGCCCACGGCCAACCCAACGGCCGCACCCACTGGCACGCCGACAACTCCTGGCCAGCCCACCACCTCGCCGCAGCCCACCGCAGGCCCGACGGCGTCGTCGGCACCTGGACAACCCACGGCAGGGCCAGGCCAACCCACTGCCAGCCCAACGGCGTCGGCCCAACCCACTGCGGCCCCCGGGCAGCCGGGCAAGCCAAGCACAGCACCGGCGCCTGACGGCACCCGGGAGCCCATGGCCGGCGAGCAGTTGCCGCGCACGGGCGTGAACCTGGCGCTTGGGCTCGGGGCAGCTGCGGCGCTCGCGGGCGGCCTAGTGTTGCTACGCAGGCGGCGTGCCCTGTAAAAGCGCAGGTGACACCTTGTGATTATGCAGGCGATAACCTGGGTGAATACACAGTTGGTACGCCCTATGAATACGCAGGTGACGAGCCTATGAATACGCAAGCGGCGACCACTGTGAAGCCAGGTCATGGACAGTGTCTGTGCTTGCAAGGCAACGTCCGAAAATTGCAGGGCAGTGCCCATGGCCAGCAAGTCTGCGCACACAGTAGCCCTGCCTGAAAGGCAGTAAACCTGCGCCCATGGATACAGGCAAAATCGTCCCTTCCCTATAAAATCCCAGCGGAAAATCATAGGGAAGGGACGATTTTATGTGCGCTTGAGAGCGGGCTTCCACATACTGAACCCGCTTATCCACACACTGGTCTTTTCGGGCGAGCGTAGATCAGTAGATCAAATTGGGAGCTAGTACAGACCCAATTCTGGCGAAGGTTGAGCCAGTTCTACCGATCCACTTTTTGGAGCACCGACCTTTTCGGGCGCCAACCACACAGTAAAAGCACCAACCATCCAGCAAAGCAGTCCAGCCACTCACCCACCCAACTACTCAACCACCCAACTACCCAGCAAACCGGCGCCCCTCTCTAGCACCTCCCGCTGGGGAAAACCAACCCCGCCACTACATCACCTCACCAGGGGCAAGCAGACTACTCACTACACCACCTAACCATGACAGCCAGAATGCTTGGGATGCGTAGACCAGTTAGAACACCTAAATATTTTGGGGCCACAACAACTTCAGACAGCCCCCACGCTTCAGACAGCCCCCACGCAAGAGCTAACCGCAACAACTACCAAGAGATACAGTGCGACGTCGGGAGATATTTCATGCCTACTCCGCACCTTCTCACAGATACGGAAAAATCGTCCGTTCCCTATAAAACCCCATTGAAAAATCATAGGGAACGGACGATTTTGGGTGTATTTGTGAAATTAGGTGTACGTACATTGATACCCAAATCTCATATACTGATCATTTGCCTACCTAGGAATATCTCCAGGCCAGGGGCTTTTAGTCATCAGTCCCCACCATCCGCATCCAGCATTATCCCGGCCCATCCACGGCCAGCTCAGCCCAGTCAGAATAAGGCCAGCTCATCCGGCCAGACACCAACCAGTCCATTTAAGGTGCTCATAGCATAGGCAACTCCACGCCGGAGTGCCTCAGCAATTGAGGTGTCAGTCAATTGGAGCACCAGGCTAGGCTTAGAACCTCCTCAGCCAGAACATCCATTCAGCTGTTGGCTCAGTATGACAGTTCAGACGGGGCAGAACTCAAGCCTGGCCTCCACCTCAGGCCTTGCGCCGCGTCTCAGAGCTTGCGAAACCCCCTCAGGCCTTGTTAGCCACTCAGGTCTGGAAGCCTCAAGCCTGGCCTCCACCTCAGACCTTGCGCGGCCACTCCAGACCCCACACAACCCCTCAAGCCTTGTGCGCAGAAATGGCAAACTGCAGCGGCAGTCGCTCGGGCTGCTCGCGCAAACGCCACATTCCGTCCGCGTGTTGCTCCATAAGCCCAGGCCAGGGGCACCAAGCGGAATAGGTGAACTCTTCGACGCCGTCGACCACTAATCCCGCATCAATCAGCGCCGTGATTATTTGCCCCAGGGAATGGTTCCACTGGTGATTTGTGGTGTGGGTGATGCGAGGGGCGCCGGGAGTATCCACATAGCTTGAGTCGTCGTCCCAGGTCGTGGGGGTATCAAGCTGGAAGTAGGGCTGCTCAATCTTCAGCCCATCAGACACGTCCTCGCCAATCGTCATGAACATGGGGTGATCGTCGCGGATGAAGAAAGTGCCCCCGGGTTTAAGCAGGGACGCAATGACGCGAGCCCATTGCACGACGTCGGGCAGCCAGCAAAGAACCCCAATGGACGTATAGACCAGGTCAAAGTCACCACTTACCGCCTGCCGCGCGTCATAGACATTGGCGTGCACGTACTCGACGTCCACTCCGGCCTTATCTGCGATGGCGCGCGCGTGAGCCAGAGAAGTCTCGGACAGGTCTAGGCCCACAACTCGCGCGGCTCCGCGACGGGCAAATCCAATCGTGTCCGTCCCAACGTGGCACTGCAGATGCATGACTTGCTTGCCGGCAAGGCCGCCAAAGCGCCCAATGTCTAGGGCAAGCTCCGCGCTGATGGCGTCGGGGTCAGCGAGCAGGCGGCTCAGGCCGCAGTAGTCGCCGGCCATGTGCAGGTTCGCGCGGTCATTCCAGTTTTTCTCATTGTCTGAAAACCAGGCGGCTTGATTAGTCAATTTGCTCATTGGAGATTTCCTAAGGGTATTTTTATTTCTTTGTGGCCAGCGCGTTTTCTTTGCGGCCGCCTGGCCTGGCTGGCGCGGCGTGGTTCTTCGCCCGGCTAGCCCGGCAGGCCCAGATTTCCCGGCTGGCCCAGATTTCCCGGCTGCCCCAGATTTCCTAACTGTCCCAACAGGCCCAGATTTCCCGGCTGGTCTGGCTGGCTTGACTGCCTGGTTGGCCTGACTGCCCGGCTGTTGAGGAATTTTACTTCTAGGTTCGACGACGGCGCCCCGCCCCTGCTGGCATCATCTTTACTGCTGCTGTCGTCGCCTCCGCTAGTGCCGACGACGGCGCCCCACTTCTCCCTCCCCACTCCCCCCGATTGCTGTCGGCACCTCCTGATTCTGCTGACGCCACCGTGCTGGCGTAGTCCCACTCCTCTGATCGCTGGCCAGATTGCCATCACCAGCACGCGGGCGGGGTCGCATTTCAGCGGTGGTGCGACCTACGGCCTCCACGACTATCACCCGCACGCGGGTAGGTCACAAATACTGACATTTCATCCGTTCCCTATAAAACCCCATGAAAAAATCATAGGGAGGGGACGATTTTGGGTGTATTTGTGACACCGCATGTAATTGCAGACTGATTTCCATGTGTTTGTGCCAACCAGTCACCCTCAGGGTGTGCTCCAGAGACAAAATGTTTCACGTGAAATAATGCCTGCATGGCTGCACGCGACTCTTACCGAGGCTCCCAAAACCACTCCCACCGCTCCGACAGTTCCGGTTATTCAGGCCGCCAGAGCAACTCTTCCTACAGCTCAGACCGCCAGAGCCGCCACT
>ERZ772935.410-NODE-410-length-17290-cov-2.601393_pt1 | contig 17290 bp, 14 predicted proteins | sample MGYA00511683_ERZ772935 | MGnify/ENA primary metagenome ERZ772935 (study PRJEB29015, sample SAMEA2738086) | human oral metagenome | biome: human oral; feature: human-associated habitat; material: saliva | place: China | collected 2228 ...
CATATCAGAACGAATTAACGAGCTCGTCTCAAGACTTGAGAATTCCAGGCCTGAGAGCTGGGATAAGATTCCGGATATCGACCTATATATGGACCAAGTCATCGGATACATGAAGAGGCAGCACATAGGGCTTGAGTGTGAAGGTGAGGAAACTCTCACGCCAGCCATGATCAACAATTACATGAAGAGTTCGCTCCTTCCGAGAGCGCATGGCAAGAAGTACGACCGTGAGCACATAGGGTATTTGACCGCCATTTGCTTGTTCAAGCAGGTCATGAGCGTCAAGGAAGCTGGTCTTTTGCTCGGCTCTGAAATGGATCACATGGATGTGGAGCATTTCTACGATGAGTACTGCAGGACTATAGATGTTGAATACTTGCGAGTAGCGGATAAAATTAAAGGCTGCAAAGACAAAGAAACTGCTACGAAGCTGGCGCTTGAACTGGCTGTGGCAGGGTATGCGAATATGCTCGCTTGTAAGGAGCTCATAGCCTCTATTGCAGAGACGGATGAAGGTAAATAGGAATTAATATAAATTTAGATAAGGACGAATATGGATTACTTAAAGAAAATTAGAAATTTCAGCATCATTGCTCACATCGACCACGGTAAATCAACTCTGGCTGACAGGCTGATTGAGAAGACTGGACTCGTCGCATCGAGGGATATGAAAGAGCAGTTCCTCGACAATATGGATATCGAGAGAGAGCGAGGCATTACCATAAAGCTACAGACGACGAGGCTCTCATACAAGGCGAAGGATGGAGAGGAGTACGTACTAAACCTGATCGACACTCCTGGACACGTGGACTTCAACTATGAGGTATCACGTTCTTTGGCTGCCTGCGATGGTGCCGTACTGGTAGTGGATGCCACTCAGGGTGTAGAGGCGCAGACGCTCGGCAACGTATATCTAGCTCTAGATGAAGACCTCGAGATACTGCCAGTTCTTAACAAGATGGATTTGGACAGCGCTAGACCTGAAGAGGCAAAGGCTGAAATCGAGGAGATTATTGGAATCGATGCGGAAGAGGCACCGCAGATTTCTGCCAAAACAGGTCTCGGCATAGACGATATGCTCGAGAAGCTCGTTGAGGTTATTCCGCCGCCAGAGGGTGATCCCGATGAACGACTCAAGGGTCTAATCTTCGATTCTTATTACGATAGCTACAAGGGTGTCGTTATATATACGAGAATCTTTGACGGTAAAGTCAAGAAGGGCGATTTCATCCGCATGATGAACACCGGCAAGGACTACGAGGTAACTGAGGTAGGCTACTGCATACCGAGCATGGTTCCCTCTAAGGAGCTAAAGGCAGGAGAGGTAGGCTACATCTGTGCCAGCATCAAGCAGGTTGCCGATGCCAGAGTCGGAGATACAATTACTCTGACTAAATCGCCGACGGAACATCCGCTCAAGGGATATAAGAAAGCGCAGTCAATGGTGTACTGCGGAGTATATCCAGCAGAAGGTGAGAAATACGAGAATGTAAAGGACGCACTAGAGAAGCTGCAGGTAAACGATGCGGCGTTCAATTTTGAATCTGAAAATTCTGCTGCGCTCGGATTCGGATATCGCTGCGGATTCCTCGGGCTACTTCACATGGACGTAATCATCGAAAGACTCGAGAGAGAGTTCGATCTTAACGTAGTTACGACTCTTCCAAGCGTTATCTATAAGGTAGTTATGAAAGACGGATCAGAGATCATGGTTCAGAATCCATCTAACCTTCCAGATCCAGCTGATATCCAGAGAATAGAAGAGCCGATTGTTTCGGCTGAAATCATGACACCTAAGGACTACGTTGGCACTATCATGACGCTGTGCCAGAGTAGGCGTGGAAATATGGTGCACATGGAGTATCTGACTGAGACGAGAGTTCAGCTACACTACGAGATTCCTCTAAACGAGGTAATCTATGATTTCTTTGATGCGCTCAAATCCAAGACTAAGGGATATGCTTCGCTAGACTATGAATTTAAAGAGTACAGAGCGGCGAAGCTCGTGAAGCTAGATATTCTGCTCAACAAGGAGCTTATCGACGCCTTCAGCACTATCGTGCCTGAGGAGGAAGCATATGCAAAGGGGCGTACGATCTGTGCAAAGCTCAAGAAGTTAATTCCTATGCACCAGTTTGAAGTCCCAATTCAGGCAGCTATCGGGCAGAAGGTAATTGCGCGTGAGACCGTAAGAGCTTACCGTAAGGACGTAATTGCGAAGTGCTACGGAGGAGACATCTCACGTAAGAAGAAGCTGCTCGAGAAGCAGAAGGAAGGTAAGAAGCGCATGAGGCAGTTCGGAAGAGTTGAAGTGCCTCAGGAGGCATTCACAGAGGTTCTGAAGTTCGATGACGACAAATAAGAACCCTGGTATATACGTTCATATTCCGTTCTGCGTAAGGAAGTGCAACTACTGTGCGTTTCTATCTGGAGCTTCGGATGAAGCCCTGAGAGAACGCTACGTGAAGGCGCTGTGCGAAGAGATTCGCATCAGAGCAAGGCTTATGAGTGACCATGCACATGGAGTCTTCGATACCATCTTTTTTGGCGGTGGAACTCCATCGCTGCTGACGAGTGCACAGGTTGCTAGAATCATCGATGAGCTAAAGATGAATTTTGATATAGATAGTGAAGCGGAGGTTACGCTCGAATCGAATCCGAAGGCACTATCTATGGAAAGCCTAAAGGGATACCGTGATGCCGGAGTAAACCGCCTATCTATGGGCGTTCAGAGTATGGATGACGATATACTAAGGCGGCTTGGAAGGATTCATACAGCTCGTGATGTGATAAGAGATGTGCAGAATGCTAGAGAAGCAGGATTTGATAATATCAATCTCGATCTCATGTTTGCAGTGCCAGGTAGCAGCTTGGAGACTACGCTTATAGATATAGAAGCTGTTACGAGACTAGAGCCTGAACACATATCATTCTATAGTTTGCAGCTTGAAGAAGGTACAGCCTTCTTCAAGGAGTTTGAAATGGGAAAGCTTACTGAAGTTACCGATGAAATCGATAGAGCTATGTATCACGCTGGAACTAAGCGGAGATGTTTGAGTACATCATTGAGGAACTGGAAAAAGCAGGCTTTGAGCACTATGAGATTTCTAACTTCGCTAAGCGTGGCTATGAATCTAGACATAATCTCAAGTACTGGGAGATGGCTCCTTATCTGGGGCTTGGTCTCGGAGCATCTTCGTTCATCGATAACATCAGGGTCATGAATGTCTGCTCGCTCGATGAATATTTTAACCTCACTGGTAAAGGTCTTGCTCCTTCCGCTGAAGTACACGAGAACTCGGAGCATGACAACGTGGCGGAGGCTGTTTTTACAGGGCTTAGGAAGGTAGAAGGAATTAGATACGAGGATGTGCTCGGTAGTTACGAGAAATTCTGGGAATATTACAGTGATGTCTTTGAAGAAGCTCGCGAATATGAGAGAGAAGGAAAAATCGTAATTGGTGAAGATGGCATGAGGCTTACGGACGAAGGCATAGATATAAGCAACAGTATTATGGCGCTATTTGTATAGCATAGATAGGAGGCTGTGATGGGCGAATACATCATGACACTCGATGAAGGCACGACAAGTGCGAGGTGCATAATCTACGATAGAGTGGGAAATGCGGTAAGCGTTGGACAGAGGGAGTTTAAGCAGATTTTTCCTAATGATGGATGGGTCGAGCATGATGCGATGGAGATATATTCCACGCAGATGGCGGTTGCTCAGGAGGCGCTGCTCAAGGCGAGTCTTACCTATAGGGATATCGACTCTATCGGTATAACCAATCAGCGTGAGACCACTATTGTCTGGGACAAAAAGACCGGAAGGCCGATTTACAATGCGATTGTGTGGCAATGCAGAAGGACTGCAGACACCGCTGAATGGCTTAGAAATCAGGGATATTCCGATATGATAAGGGAGAAGACGGGTCTTATCATAGATGCTTATTTCAGTGCTACTAAGCTAAAGTGGATTCTCGACCACGTAGATGGGGCAAGGGAAAAAGCAGAGCGTGGTGAGCTGCTGTTCGGAACGGTTGAGAGTTGGCTAATCTGGAAGATGACTGGTGGCGCTAAGCATCTCACTGACTATTCGAATGCAGCAAGAACAATGATGTTCAATATCAATACGCTTGACTGGGATGATGAGATTCTTTCGATTCTCGACATACCGCGTGCGATGCTACCAAAACCTGTGCCATGTGCTGGTGACTTTGGAGAGACGATTTTAGAGTTATTTGGAGGAAGATTGCCAATCACTGGTGCGGCTGGAGATCAGCAGGCTGCACTCTTTGGTGAGGCTTGCTTTAACGAAGGCGAGATTAAGAGCACGTATGGAACGGGAAATTTCCTACTTCTGAACACTGGTAATAAACCCGTATATAGCAGCAGTGGCCTCCTTACGACTATCGCTTGGGGGTTAAATGGGGAAGTTAAGTACGCGCTCGAAGGCTCCGTATTCGTGTGTGGTGCTGCTATTCAGTGGCTGCGCGATAACCTTCAGATGATTAAGAAATCGAGTATCTCGGAAAACTTCGCGAGCAAGGTGCCAGATAGTGATGGAGTTGTCGTCGTGCCTGCATTTACAGGACTTGGAGCACCTTACTGGGAACCAGATGCGAGGGGAGCGATTCTCGGTATTAAGAGGTCTACAAAGAAGGAACACGTGGTTAGGGCGACGCTTGAGTCAATTGCTTTTCAGAGTGATGATCTGATCAAGGCTATGGAGAAGGATCTTGGCAGAAAGATCACTGATCTCAAAGTAGACGGAGGTGCTTCGCTTAATAACTTCCTGATGCAGAATCAGGCAGATATCTCGGATATCCATATAGTTCGTCACAAGTCAATTGAGTCGACTTCACTTGGAGCTGCATATCTGGCAGGGCTTGCTTCAGGGTATTACAAGTCGATTGAGGATATCATAGAGATTAAAGATATTGACAAGGAATTCTATCCAGCGATTAAGGGCGAGGAGAGACAGCGTGCTAAGGCTAAGTGGCATAGGGCTGTTGATGCTGTGCTTGCGCTGGCAGAGGATGAGGTATTTTAATCAAAAAAAGGTGCTGGTAAGAAATATTTATTGGTTATAAGAAAAAACGTAGCATTCAATTTCGATTGCTACGTTTTTTAACATATAACTAATGATTCCGTTCATACACGAACACGCCCCTAGGTTCAAATTCACGGGTGATACGCATATTCTTCTTATCAATCTTGAACTTAATTGTAGAGCCAGCTGGCAGTAAATCATTAGCACCTTCAACTACAGATTTTGAATCCTCTACGGTAAAGGTAACTGTTTTCCCTTTTAGCTTCCATTTTCCATAATACTGGTAGTCAAGTATGTAATATGATGCCTTCCCGCTTTTCTCTAGCGTAAGAACATTTGGAACGGAGCTGTAAGTCTCATTATATATATCCTTAGCTTCTTCGTAGAATTTTGAGTATGAATCCATTGATTCAAGCGCTGCGGTACATTGCCATATGCCGATTATATCTTTATTTGCAAGTCCTGCTTTTTTCTCAGACTTACCGCACCCAGCAATTGACAGTGATAATACCACAGCAAGTGCAATCAAAAGTCTTTTTTTCATATTACTTTGTTTCTCCAAGCGTTTATCACTTTTTGTATGGCACATTTATCCGCATTATGTCGTTGATACCGATGGAATCCTGATCAGCATTGACCTTAGAAGTCAGCCAATCTGTGAAGCCTGCTCCGATGAAGGTCGGGATATGACTCCTGTACATCCTGCCCGAATAAGCTTCGTGGGGAATATATATGAAGTGCGGTAAATTACCATTTTCATCTCTCGTCAGAATTCGTCTATAGATAGGGTCTGCAATTACGCATTTTGCACCCTTTAGCACCTTCTCGATGTCAGCTTCGTCACGCACCATAACATCGCCCTCTCTAAGCATATGAGCATCTACCTGAGTAGGGCATAGTATGTGAATTTCAGTAATTCCAAGGTCGTGCTCCAGCACATAGCGTATGCCTGTTGCATTAATCGCCTCACCGATAATCCAGGTGCCACCCTTGGCTCTATCTCTAAGTGTGAAGCTAGACTTTGCGTGTTCAAGTGGGGGGATGCAGGTTATCTCATCGGCTGAGCCGAGCAGACGTGATTTACCGTCAGATGCCGACTGCTTAATAAGCTGTTCGAGCTCACAGCAAGCAGTCTTTCCCATAGGTAGTCCCAGAACTGCAGGTGTTCCGTACTTATCATTGAGTATTCTCGCACCGTCAAGTGCCAGAGATGAGCAGACGACATTGACATCAGCTTTATAAGCCTCTGCCATTTCAGAAAGAGTGCAGCCCATAGTCATGCAGCAATTGACCTCGATACCGCAATCTTTAAAATACTCCTTTAGAGCCTCAACGTTTCCGACTATCGAGAAGTCAAGCGGAGTTACGCCGAGGAGATTTACGGATATGGAAGGTGAATCAGATATAGCCTGGCTACCATCAAGGGCAGGGCAGAATCTATCTAGGAATTCTCGGTATACCATGTTGCCGCCTAGTACATAAGTATCCATCGCATTAGTCGTAAATCCAAATGTCGGTATTCCTGTGCGCTTCTCGATGATGCGGGCGATTCCTTTCATATCCGTGCTCATAAAGAGTGGAATCAGCGCAGCGGAGATAGCGATGAATTTAGGATTAGTTTCCTGTGCAGCCTCAATTACATCGCCTATGAGCTTCTCGTCGTTTCCAAGAATTACGTCATTTTCAATGAGCCCAGATATGTAAATCATGCTCTCTATATCATACCAACGCGGCTCATCGTGTGTGTTGTATGTTGAATTACAGCCGGATGCATCGTGCATTACAACGAGACCGCCCAGCTCATAGAGGACGGAGCAGATGCCGAATAGGTCGGCTGAATAGGTGGATAAAACTCTTGCTACTTGTTTCATGCCGAGCACCCCCAAGCCTTGACCTGAATTATGGACTTAGTGTCTTTTTCGTTGTTAAACGCATCAATCATTTCTGCTGCGAGCTTTTTAATAGCGTCATATCCATACCAGCCGTTATTGGCAATCAGGTTTACAAAGTGGTTAGTACCAGTAAAATACGCAGCCTTCTGACCTATTGCGAGCAGCTTACCATCTGAAGCTTCATCTCTTGGATAGAAACGAGCACGAAAATCCTGAGTAGCAATCAGCGGAATATCTGGATAATTTTGCTGAAGCCACTCAAGGTCTGGCTTGCTATCTGGTGTTAGAGCATCACCATATATCTCTGTCACGTTAAAACCTCGTGAGAGCAGGAGTTTTGCAAGGCTCAAGAAACGCGGTGTGCTCATGAAGTCTATAGCAATTTGCGCATCTCCGATTACAGAAAGTGCATCTCTTAGAACTTCATCAGCTTCAGCTCTTAGAGATGTAAAATCAGGAGCAGGAGTCCCGATAATCTGAGAAAGCACACTCATATCATGGTCAATCTCGTCGTAGTCGTAAGTGTACGGCATGTACAGGCTCTTTTGGCCGAGTCTCTCCTCAAGGCACTCGGTTGACCACTTTGCGATAGGAAGGGAGTAGATGTTGAGAAAACTTTCTCCCATAGCATTGTACTCAGCGTAATCATCGATTGAAGCTAGGTCATGAGTGTGGAAACCATTATCATGCAGCAGCTTCATATGATCGCCAGACTTATCAATCGGAAAACTATCTCCAATGAAATTAACGACTTTATCATTAAGAGGCTGTTCCTCGATGCATAGATACATCGAGCGACACATGTCCTCTTCAGGTGTGTGGTCGTTTATCTTCATAGTCGGCGTCATCTGCGAAGAGATGAAGTCGATGTCAGGAAAGCGAGCCGAAAGTTCGTCATATATATATTCGATATCCGTGGCGAGGAAGTAGTGGATGCAGCCTGTAAAAGGGAGCACGCACGTAGGCTTGTGATCAAGCTTATTCAGTATGTCAGTAACGCCCTCGATAAAAAGCTCTTCCATGTTGCCACTAAGAATATCCTTTTCCTCAATGAGCACCATCGAAAATCTATCAAGTCCCTCATACTCGGCAGCAGAGAGAACTACGCCGCGCAGACAGGCTGACGCTCCGATGTATATCATGTGCGAGCCAGGAATAATCATCGGTGTATGCGCGATAGTCCAGCCACCGCGCGAAGGACATGAGTATTCAAGTTTGCGCGGAAAAGGAGCCAGGGTATCGAGGTCCCCAAGCTTCACCTTCGCTTTATTAATATCGGGTTTGTGTAAATCAATCAGCATATTAGTCCCTGTTTATAATCTCCATCGCTATCTTAGTATATACGTCAACCATCGGGTCATCGGGAAAAGCTTCGGCGACAGTGAGAGCGTCGTCAGACGCTCTTTTTACCACCATGCTGTGCTCGATAGTTCCGACTATCGGACATTCGAGGTCTTCGCTAAGGGTCTGAAGCTTCTCGTCTTCACCATTAACATTGCGCTTGTTGGCAATTATTCCAGATAGCCCGTTGTGACCTCTGCGTTTAAAATTTTCCATCGATAGACCGAGGTTCATCGCCGCATATATCGCCATCTGCTCCCCAGAAGAGATAACATATACGTTGTCCGCATAATTCTTGCGAAGCGGCATCGAGAAACCACCACATACTACGTCTCCGAGCACATCGTAGAAGACGACATCGGGATGGAGTACTTCTTCGAAATTCTTTTGCTTGAGCAAATCCAGCGCCTTAGCAACGCCGCGTCCAGCGCAGCCAATGCCTGGAGTTGGACCACCAGCTTCCACGCAGATAACACCGTTATAGCCGATGGTATACATATCTTCAAGCTGAATATCCTTGATTTTATCTCTATAAGTATCGAGAACTGGAGTGAGCTCCCTACCTTGCCTAAGACTTATCGTGGAATCTGCTTTTGGATCGCAGCCAATTTGCATGACAGTATAGCCTTTACAAGCGAGTGCTGCAGACATATTAGAGACGGTAGTGGATTTTCCAATTCCGCCTTTTCCATATATTGCAATTCTTTTCATTGAGAAATACTTCCTAAAAAATAAATTTCACCTCATCAATTCACACCTTTTTAATAGGTATAAAGAGATAAAATGTATTTAAAATATTTTATCAGTCACTCAAAAAATTGTAAACGATTGTGATTAAAATACCTTTTATTGCTTACAATATGTAGCGATAGTATAATTTTAATTAATTAAATGAAGACCAACCACAAGGGGTCCCGAGTGGTATGAATTTGTTTTCGGAGACTTCTACCTGTGTGGTTTGAAGTCTTTTTGTGTAGGGGGATAAATGATTAAGGTAGCAATATATGGTAAAGGTGGTATCGGCAAGTCGACAGTGACTGCGAATCTCGCAGCAGCCTTTGCAGTTAAGGGATATAAGGTGGTTCAGATTGGATGTGATCCAAAGGCCGACTCGACTATCAATCTTCTCGGTGGCAATCCGCTAATTCCGGTTATGAACTTCATGAGAGATAACGACGATGAACCGACTATCGACGAGATGGTTAAAACTGGATTTGGAGGAGTTGAATGTATCGAGACTGGTGGTCCAACACCTGGCATCGGATGCGCGGGTAGAGGTATTATCTCGACTTTTAATCTAATAGATGATCTAGATGTTTTTGGCAGATTCAATCCAGATGTAGTCCTTTATGACGTGCTCGGTGACGTAGTCTGTGGAGGATTTGCTGCGCCTATCAGAGAGGGATTTGCAGAGGATATACTCATCGTAACTTCGGGTGAAAAGATGGCGCTCTATGCGGCAAATAATATCAAGACGGCTGTAGATAATTTTGCGGACCGTGGATATGCCAAGGTAAAGGGTGTGGTGCTCAATCACCGCAACGTCGAGAATGAGACGGAGAAGGTGCAGGCTTTTGCAGATGAAGCAGGAATTCCAATCGTAGGAGAGATTCCGCGCAGTCAGGAAATCATAGACTGGGAGGATCAGGGTAAGACCGTGATTGAGGGCAATCCTGAGTCGGATATCGCAAAGAGGTTCTTTGCACTGGCAGACTACCTGATTAAGGAGAATTCGTAATGGCGAGAGACACTTATTTCACGACAATAGGAGCGCTCGCTGAGGCTGGCAGTATTCCGACAGAGCTAGTGAGCAACGAGCATCTCGTGTACAGCTCACCGGCGACCTTGATGTACAATTCACCAGGTGCGCAGGGATTTGGCGTTAAGAGAGCAGGAGTAGTAATACCAGAATCGGTAATGCTCGTGGTTGCGCCAGCTTGCTGTGGCCGTAATACCACGATTTTGGCGGACGAAGGCGGATATAGTGAGAGGATGTTTTTCCTTCAGATGAGTGAAAATGACCTCGTCACAGGCAGGCACCTATCCGATATTCCGCAAGCTATCGAGGAGATCTATGAAGTATGTGAAGTTAAGCCTAAGGTTGTGGTTATCTGCATCACATGCGTCGATGCGCTTCTCGGAACTGATCTAGAGCGTGTCTGTAGAAAGGCTGAGGAACGCACGGGAATTCATGTCGTTCCTACATATATGTATGCGCTTATGCGCGAGGGCAAGAACCCACCGATGGTAGCTGTAAGAGAAGCGATTTACTCGCTGCTTGAGAAGAGAAAGCCGACAGGTGGGACCGTTAATTTGCTCGGTAATTTTACACATCTCGAGGACGATTCTGACCTTTATGACATCCTCGGTCAGATGGGAATCAAGACCATACACGAGGTAGGGAGAAAAGAAACCCTCGAAGAATATATGGAGATGGGCGGAGCAGATTTCAATATCATACTTCATCCAGAGGCTAGAAAAGCAGCATTCACACTTGAGTCAAAGCTCGATATTCCTTACATTGAGCTGACTAGGGTGTATGAGATAGATAGAATACAGCGCCAGTATGCACTGTTCGCTTCGGCGCTCGGAGTAGAAATCGATGATTCGAAGTACTTTGAAGAGGCGAGTGAGGCATGCAACAGGCTTCAGGAATTCTGTGCAGGAAAGACTTTTGCAATAGGACAGGTTGTAAACGGAAACTCAATCGAGATGGCGCTAGCGCTCGAGAAGCTGGGATTACGCGTTAAGTCGGTGTTTGCGAATATAAGCGAAGATGACTTCCCTTTTATCAGAGAACTCGCTAGCTATAACCGGGGCCTTAAGGTGTACTCGACTATGTCGCCGACCATGATGAACTATGATGGTTCAGACAAAGTCGATATTTCAATCGGTATAGATGCACAGTTCTACTATCCAGAGTCGATAAATGTGCACTGGAATAACGAAATCCAGCCGTTTGGATATAAGGGACTTGTACACTTTGTGGAGGCTGTAGAGAGGAGGCTCGCTGATGAAAGGGCTTAGAAAATATCTATCGCCGTTTACGCCAGACCAGTCTGGAGCGGTCTCTGTGCTGTTTCACTACGGCGGTATGCTGATAATCATGGATGCTGGCGGATGCGTTGGAAATATCTGCGGATACGATGAGCCGCGTTGGGATAAGAAAAAGAGTGCGATATTTAGTGCAGCTCTTCGTGACCTAGATGCGATTCTCGGCCGTGATGAGCTTCTCATCCAGAAGACTAAGGAAGCACTCGGAGATATAGATGCTAAATTCGTCGGTCTAATCGGGACACCAGTACCAGCAGTTATCGCCACTGACTATAGAGCGTTAAAGCGCCTCATGGAGACCGACTACGAGGTGCCAGTTGTGCCTGTTGAGACTAATGGAATCGACATGTATGACGAAGGTGTTAGCAGGGCGTTTCTACAGATCCTCAAGAACTACTTGTATGAAGAGGGAGGCTCAGGAGCGAGATTTATCGCAAATGGCAGTCTTGAGCAAAAAGCTATTAGCTTGGAAGAACTAGGAAAACTGGGCAAGTTAGGTAAGTTAGGTAAGTTAGGTAAGTTAGGTAAGATTGATAAGAGTAACGCGTCCGAAAGAGTTGGAGTAATAGGCTTTACGCCGCTCGACACTCCCGGAAGTGGTGACTACGATGATATGGTGACTGCACTTAGCGAGCAGGGCGTTGATAACCCAGTTATCTATGGCATGAATGATACGCTAGAAGATGTGGCTGTTGCTGCACATGTGGATAGAAATATCGTCGTTTCTCCTGGCGGTGTAAAGCCCGCGAGATGGTTATCGGATAAGTATGGCGTACCATATGAGATATGCTATCCACTGCCACAGGAGCGTTCAGATGGGTTCGCTCATAAGGTGATGGAACACGAGCCTAAGAAGGTGCTGATCGTGCATCAGCAGGTTTTGGCAAATTCTCTTAGAGACGTGATTCTAGAAGCTTCCAAGGATAAGTCATTAGAGCGCGTAGACGTTGCGAGCTGGTTCATGATGAGCAAAGAGGTTCGTCATGAAAATGATACTAAGTTAAATGAAGAGGATGAGCTCATGAAGCTCGTAGATGCAGAAGGATACGATATGGTGATCGGTGATCCCCTTATCAAGAGAGCGCTTCCAGGGTGGAAGGGTACTTTCCTCAGCCTTCCTCACTTCGCAATCTCGGCTTCTCTGTACTCATCGAGCTCAGATGAAGAATACTGGCAGAAAGCTGGAGATGTAGTGAAATAGATAGATATTGGTGATTGCAATTGGTATGTAGATTAATTAGGATTTATGGAATAGTTCAGGGCGTTGGCTTTAGACCCTTTGTGAGCAGACTTGCGGATAGATATGGCATATCTGGAAGTGTCTGTAACAAGGGCTCTTACGTTGAGATAATCGCAAGAGCAGATGAGTCCGAAATCGGCGATTTTGTACATGCCATAGAAGCAGAAGCGCCAGAGCGGTCTGCAATCGTCAAGGTTAAGGTTATGGATTATCCTCTGGATATAGAAGCTCCATCAGGCTTCGAGATTGCACTGAGCAAGCATGAGGATGGTCAGATATTCGTATCGCCTGACATAGCAACTTGCCCGGACTGCGCAAGGGAGCTGTTTGATAAGAATAACAGGAGGTATCTCCACCCGTTCATAAACTGTACTCAGTGTGGTCCTCGTTTAACTATACTAGATTCTATGCCTTACGATAGGGTGAAAACCAGCATGGCTAGTTTTCCGATGTGTGAGACCTGCAGTGTTGAATATACCGATATGGATTCGAGACGCTACCATGCTCAACCTGTATGCTGTAACGACTGCGGGCCGGAACTCTACACCCTCGTGGGTGGGGCATCTGGTACAGGGCGCCACGAGGGTGCATATGGCGCGGCGGCGCTTCTAGAGACCCGGGCTTTGATCAGGAATGGCGGCATCGCCGCCATCAAGGGAATCGGCGGTTTCCACCTCTGCTGCGACGCCGCGAATGAAGCAGCGGTCCAGCGCCTTAGAAGGTTGAAGGCGCGCCCGATGAAGCCGTTTGCTGTGATGATGCGGGACCTCGAAGTGGTCGGGCGCGAATGCAAGCTGGAGCCAGAGATGGAGCCGCTGCTTACCGGCCCGCAAAAGCCGATAATACTGATTCCTAGACATACTGGCCCAGCAGATTCAAAAAGTGCTGATTCCAGAATCGCAGCATCCGTAGCTCCTGACAATCCTAATTTAGGCGTGATGCTGCCATATACACCGGTTCATATGCTTCTCTTCAATTATCCAGACGATGAGCCAATATCTGATGTGCTGGTGATGACTAGCGGAAATCCATCTGGAGCTCCGATATGCATGAACGATGAGGAAGCGCTTAAGTATCTATCGCCGATGTGCGATATCATACTTTCCAACTCTAGGGACATACGGATAAGAGCGGATGATACGGTGATGGCATTTTACAGAAGCAAGCCTTATATGATCAGAAGGTCGAGAGGGTATTCTCCGCTTCCAATAGTAGCGAAGAGTGAAAGCTCCCATGCGGTGCTCGGAATAGGTGGAGAGTTAAAGAATGCATTTTGCCTAGGCGATAAGGGGCTTTTTTATCCATCACCATACATAGGCGATATGGCGGATATGAGAAGTGTGAGAGCACTTGAAGCAGCGACAACTCGTATGGAAAGGCTACTAGAGATTCAGCCAGATATAATAGTGGGAGATATGCACCCAGGCTATAACACGAGTGAGATGGCCAGGGTGATTGCAGAGAGAGAAGGTGTTCCAGTTATGGAAGTGCAACATCATCATGCACACATGGTATCGTGCATGGCAGAGAACGAATATGAGGGAACAGCACTGGGAGTGACCTTTGACGGAACTGGATACGGTCCAGATGGAACTATCTGGGGCGGTGAATTCCTACTTGGAGATGAGAAAGGCTACGAGCGTGTTGGCAGCATAGCACCGTTTATACATGCTGGTGGAGATATCGCCTCTAGGGAGGGATGGCGAATCGCATACTCCATGATTAGCACAGCGCTTGGAAGCGAGGCGGCAAACCGTATAGGAGAGACACTCGGGCTTGGAGACGAGAAGGGTAGGCAGAGCATCGACTTCATGCTAGGCAATAACATCAATACAGTGAAGTCGACAAGTGCAGGCCGCCTCTTTGATGCAGTAAGCGCAGTGCTCGGCATAAAGTCAGCCAGTACCTTCGAAGGCGAGGCCTCGATGGCGCTCCAGTTTGCAGCTGAACGCGCCGAAGCACAAGGAATAAGCCTAGCGCCTTACGAGGGCAGGCTGATGAATATCGACGAAGAGCAGTTCGAACTGTGCACAGACACCTTGCTCATGGAACTAGCTGCAAGGAGTCTGGCAGATCAAGATACTGACCAGTTGGCATACTTCTTTCATAAAGCGCTGGCAGACATGATCGTAATCGCTTGCTGCTACCAGCGTACGAGATGCGACGTGAACGTTGTTGCCCTATCGGGAGGAGTGTTTCAAAACCTACTACTTCTAAGGCTGGTGGATGACGGGCTTGAACGAGAAGGCTTTAAGGTGCTGAAGCACGGAGTCGTACCGACTAATGATGGTGGCATAGCGCTCGGCCAGGCAGCTGCAGGAATAGCGGCGCTTCGGGATGAAGAACAAAATAAAGAACAATAAGAAGAACAATAAATAGTACAGTCACATGACTGAACATGGGTATAAAATATATAGAGATTAGAAAATGACGGAGGTGCACATATGTGCGTGGGATTGAGAGCAAAGGTTGCTAATATAGAGAATAATATGGCTGTCATCGATGCTGGCGGCGTTAAGAGAAAGGTTTCTGCGGAGCTGATTTCAGACCTAGCCCCTGGAGATTATGTGATGGTACACGCAGGTCTTGCCATTGCAAGAGTTGCAGCAGATGAGGCGGCAGAGGCAGATAAGGTCATGGAGGAGCTAAATGACAATTAACGAGAGTACAAAGAAAGCTCGCGACATTGTCACTTCCTACGACGGCCCGAAGCTTAGAATCATGGAAGTCTGTGGAACTCATACGCATGAGATCTTTAGACTCGGAATCAGGAGACTTCTACCTGATAATATCGAGCTGATTTCAGGACCAGGATGTCCAGTCTGTGTTACGCCAGTTTCGTATATCGACGAGGCGGTCATGCTGGCGCTGGATAAGAAAGCGACTATAACGACTTTCGGAGATTTGATTAGAGTTCCCGGAACTGAGATGAGCCTTGCAGGGGCTCGCAGCAAGGGTGCTAAGGTAAGTGTTGTATATTCACCGCTCGACTCGCTCGAGTATGCCAAGGAGCATCCAGATGAGCAGGTCGTATTTCTTGCGGTCGGATTTGAGACGACAACGCCTGGGAGCGTGATGGCGGTTCGTGAAGCGAAGGCGCAGGGCATCGAGAATTTCTCGATACTGACAGCCAACAAGACGATGTATAACGCTTATCTTGCGCTCAAGGGCAGTGCGGATGCATTTCTATATCCAGGTCATGTGAGCACGATGACTGGTATGGAGGAATACTATAAACTCCGTGATGAACACGGAATATCTGGAGTAGTTGCTGGTTTCTCTGGCTCCGAGGTGCTAACAGCGCTAGCGGTAATCATCAAGAAGATAGAAGAAAACAAACCTTTCGCAGTAAATTGCTACCCAGCAGTGGTAACTGAAGAGGGAAGCCCTGCAGCTAGAAAGCTTGTCGAGACGGTCATGGAGCCTTGCGATTCAGAGTGGAGAGGGCTCGGCGTTATAGAGAAATCAGGTGTTGAGCTTAGACCAGAGTATCGCGATTACGATGCTAGATATAAGTTCAATCTTCCAAAGATAGAAGGGAGACCAAATCCAGCATGTAGATGCGGAGAGGTGCTACTCGGCAAATGCAAGCCTTACGACTGCAAGGTGTTTGGTAAGGGCTGTACGCCAGAGCATCCGATAGGAGCGTGTATGGTTTCTAGCGAAGGCGCATGTTCGGCGTTTTATAAATACGGAGGCGACATATGGAACAAACAATAACCCTCGCGCGCGGTGCAGGTGGAAAGCAGACGAATGACCTGATCGGTGGGATTTTTAAGAAATATTTCGACAACAAATACCTAACAGCGGACGATGCGGCAGTGCTGCCACCTCCAGTCGGCAGGATGGCGATGTCCACGGACGGATTTATCGTATCTCCTGCAGAATTCCCTGGTGGTAATATCGGAAAGCTCTCGATATGCGGTACGGTAAATGACCTCGCGTGCATGGGCGCAAAGCCACTATATATCTCTTGTGCATTTGTAATAGAGGAAGGCTTCCCCGTTGAGAAGCTGGACCGCATCGCTAAGGCGATGGCTGAGACGGCTCACGAGGTTGGCGTTTCAATCGTATCAGGCGATACCAAGGTTGCTGGCAAAGGTCAGGTGGATGGCGTGTTTATCACGACCACTGGCGTAGGTGAGATACTGGAAGGCGTTAATCCAGCTGGTGCAAATGCTGAACCTGGCGACAAGATCATCGTGACTGGAGACGTTGGCCGTCACGGCTGCACAATTCTGCTCGAGAGAGACAGATTTGGCATGGAGGCGAATGTGACAAGCGATTGTGCGCCTCTCTGGAATGCTGTAAATGCTGCACTTGAGGCCGTCCCAGACATTCATGTTATAAGGGATGCGACGCGCGGTGGAGTTGGAACTGTGCTCTATGAAATTGCAGATCAGAGCGATGTCGGAATCAAGCTCGATACTGAGTCCATTCCTGTAAATCCTGAAGTCGCTGGTGTCACGGGCATGCTCGGGCTAGAGCCACTTTATCTCGCTTGTGAGGGTAGGCTTGTGATGTTCGTCCCTGCAAAATCCGCTGACGCTGTACTCGCGGCACTGCACAGCTCCGAGCATACAGAGGGTGCGGTGGTAATAGGCGAGGTGACTAAAGAGATGCCTGGTCACGTTGTGATGACAACGGAAATAGGCACTGAAACGCTGCTGCCACCACCAAGCGGAGAGCTGCTGCCGAGGATTTGTTAGC
>ERZ772935.411-NODE-411-length-17244-cov-4.126360_pt1 | contig 17244 bp, 13 predicted proteins | sample MGYA00511683_ERZ772935 | MGnify/ENA primary metagenome ERZ772935 (study PRJEB29015, sample SAMEA2738086) | human oral metagenome | biome: human oral; feature: human-associated habitat; material: saliva | place: China | collected 2228 ...
ACTTGCAGTAGCTAGAGATCTTAACAAGAGTGATGAAGAAGTTGTCGCAGTAATTGGGGATGGTGCAATGACCGGAGGACCTTCTTTTGAGGCACTCAATAACCTTGGGAGCCTAGGGTCAAAAGTTATAATCGTTTTAAACGATAATGGAATGTCAATATCAGAGATAAACGGTGGACTTTCAGAGCATCTAAGTAAACTAAGAACCTCTTCAGAATATCAAAATACAAAGAACAACATAAAGAAAGCTATAAACAAAATTCCTGATTTAGGAAAGCCACTAAGCAAGGGTATAGCTGGTCTCAAAAGAGCTGTTAAGTATGCTATTTTCTCAGGTGGAGTTATCTTTGAGGAGCTTGGAATCACTTATCTAGGTCCTTTTGATGGCAACAATATGTCAGATGTTCTAAGAGGCCTAAACCAAGCTAAGAATGCTCCAGGACCCGTTTTAGTGCACTTCATAACAAAGAAGGGCAAGGGGTACAAGCAGGCAGAACAAAATCCAGATAAATTTCATGGAATAGGTGCTTTTGATAAGGAGACAGGTGCTTCTTTATCACAATCCAAAACAAGCTACTCAGAGATTTTTGGTAATAAGATGTTTGAGCTTGCAGAGAAAAACGATAAACTCGTTGCGCTTACTGCAGCAATGTGTACGGCAACCGGTCTTGACCAAATGAGAGACAAGTATCCTAAAAGAGTATTTGATGTAGGTATAGCAGAAGCTCATGCATGCATATTTGCTGCAGGTCTTGCTCTAGGCGGCATGCATCCAGTGGTTGCAATATATTCATCGTTCTTACAGAGAGCATATGATGAAATCATTGAGGATGTCTGTCTGCAGAAACTTCCAGTTACTTTCGCAATAGATAGGGCAGGTATAGTTGGTGCTGACGGTGAAACTCATCACGGTATCTTTGATCTATCGTATTTGCTTCCACTACCTAATATGACAGTGCTGGCACCTTGCGATTCACATCAACTAGAAGATATGCTCGAATATGCTACATCAAAGGATGCACCTTTTGCTATCAGATACCCAAGAGGAAGCGCTGATATGACAAGGCACATCGAAGGTTCTTTTGAACTCAAAAACAATGTGATTTCAGAAGGTAAGGATGTAAATATAATAGCTGTTGGAACCATGTTAAATAAAGCTATTAAGGCTTCAGAGATTTTAAAAGAACAGGGAATAGAGGCTAAGGTGTGCAGTGCGTCTGTGCTAAAACCTTTTGATGATAGCATCATTAACTCAAGTGATAAACTTATTGTGACATTAGAGGACAATCTGATTCGTGGTGGTTTTGGCGAATATATAGCTGCAAATTACACAAATAGAGTTGTTAATTTGGGCTGGCCTGACAAGTTTATTGAACACGGCGACTGCGAATACCTATATAAAAAGTATGGTCTTGATGCTGAATCGATAGCGGAAAGGATAAGGCAAGAACTTGAAGGAAAGGCTTGATGTACTTCTTGTAAAGAAGGGATTTTACCCATCACGAGAAAAGGCAAAGGCCGCTATAATGGCGGGACTTGTATTTGTTGACGGTCAAATAAGCGACAAAGCTGGTATGTCTATAAATACCGACTGTGATATTACCGTTAAGCAAGATTTATGTCCATATGTAAGCAGAGGTGGTCTTAAGCTTGAGAAGGCTATAGACTTATTTGATATAGACCTAAAAGATAAGGTATGCATGGACATAGGTGCATCAACTGGTGGTTTTACAGACTGCATGCTTATAAATGGAGCAAGCAAGGTTTATGCTATTGATGTTGGTTATGGACAGCTTGCATGGAAGCTTAGAAGCGATAGCAGAGTTATAAATATTGAGAAATGTAATTTTAGGTATTTTGATCCGTCTCAGGTCGATGAAGAAATAGATTTTATGAGTATGGATGTATCATTTATTTCACTTAAACTTATCTTTCCTGTTGCTGCAAAACTACTTAAAGATGGAGGTTCAATCCTATGCCTAGTTAAGCCCCAGTTTGAGGCCGGAAGGGAACAGGTGGGAAAAAACGGTATTGTTAGAGATAGAAAAGTCCATGAAGAAGTTATAGAAAAAGTAATTTCTTATGCGCAAGAAAATGATTTAATTGCCAAAAACTTAACATTTTCTCCAATTACAGGTGCAAAAGGCAATATAGAGTATCTTTTACATCTTAACAAACATAAAAATATAGGTTATAATAAGTCATATACAGACAGTTTTAATGTCTCAGAAGTAGTCCAAATCTCTCATGCAGAGTTGGTATAAATTATCTTATATTATTAAAAGGAGCTGTGAGTTATGAAATTTTCTAACAGAGTGCAGGATATGCAATTTTCACCAATAAGAAAATTCAATCCTGTTGCCGCTAAGGTAAAAGAGCAGGGCAAGAAAGTTTATCACTTTAACATCGGACAACCTGATGTTGCAACACCAGAATGCTTTATGCAGGCAATTAAGAGCTTTGATGAGGCAGTAATCAAATACGCTGAGTCTGGCGGATTGACTTCACTACAGGATTCCGTAATCGATTATTTCAAGATGTACGACATGCATTACGACAGAAAAGATATGATCGTTACAAATGGTGGTTCTGAAGCACTAACAATGGCATTCCTAGCACTTGTTAACCCAGGTGAAGAAGTTCTTATTGCAGAACCATTCTACACAAACTACCATTCATTCTTGACAACAGCTGGTGGTAAGGTTGTACCTATCACAACAAAGGCTGAGGATGGATTCACCTATGCAACAAGAGAGCAGATTGAGCCATTGATCAACGATAAGACAAGAGCTATCTGCTGTATCAGCCCAGGTAACCCAACAGGTAATGTTCTAACACTAGAAGAGATGAAGCTAATCGGCGAAATCGCTAAGGAGCACGACCTATTTATAATCGCAGACGAAGTATATAGAGAGTTTGCATATGATGATCGTGAAGTAACATCATTTGGTATGCTTCCTGAAATCGCTGACAGAGTTATCATCATTGACTCAGTATCAAAGAGATTCTCTGCATGTGGAGCAAGAATTGGTCTACTTATCTCAAAGAACGAAGAGTTCATGAGCAACGTAATGAAGATTGCACAGGCAAGACTTTGCGTTTCAACTGTAGATCAGGTTGGTTCAGCTGAGCTATTCAAGCTACCAAAGTCATACTACGATGAAGTTAAAGCTGAGTACTGCGGAAGAAGAGATGCTGCATACGAAGAAATCATGAAGATTCCAGGAGCTGTATGCCAGGTTCCAGGCGGAGCTTTCTACATGACAGTTAAGCTTCCAATAGAAGACGTTGAGGACTTCCTAATGTTCATGCTAGAAGAGTTCGAAGATAACGGTGAGACAACAATGTTTGCACCAGCTGAAGGATTCTACGCTACACCAGGACTAGGTAAGGACGAAATTCGTATCGCTTATGTACTAAACAAGGACGATATGAGAAGAGGTGCTGAGCTAATCAGACTCGGTATCGAAGCTTACAACAAGAAGCTTGGTAAATAATGATTACAGAGGGCAGCGAATCTTAGGTTCGCTGCCTAATTTGCTTATTAGACTATTTTGAGAAAGGTAATATATGCCGAAGAAACTATCTCCGATGATGGAGCAATATTTTCAAATAAAGGACCAATATCAGGATTGTATACTTTTTTATAGAGTTGGCGATTTTTACGAGATGTTTTACGACGATGCTCTCGAGGCTTCGAGGGTGCTAGAAATTGCGCTCACAGGTAAGAACTGCGGACAAGAAGAACGTGCTCCCATGTGTGGAGTTCCTTTTCATTCTGCAGAAACTTACATTCACAAACTAGTCGATAAAGGATATAAAGTAGGTATTTGTGAGCAGGTTGAGGACCCAGCTACAGCAAAGGGTATAGTTAAACGTGACGTTATTAAAATTATAACTCCGGGAACTCTAACCTCACAGATGATGCTTAACGAGAACGAAAATAACTACCTAGCAGCTATATACTGCGATAAGGCAGGACTTTCAATTTCCTATTGCGATATATCAACAGGTGAGCTTAGGACAACTGAGATGACTGCAGGTAATGACATATATAACGACATGATTAATGAAATCAGCCGTATTGGATGTAAGGAAATCATTGCAAATGAGGGCTTTGAGGAGATTTTTTCTAAAGAAAAACTCGCAGATGCTAGCGGTGCATATGTCCAGATAAAATCCGATAAATACTATTCATCAAAGGCAGCAAAAGACATACTAGAAGAACTCCTAGGCAAGGGAGCATTTCTCGTTTCAGGAATTGCAGATAGAGAGCTTTGCCAAAAGAACTTAGGTGCTCTTTTAAGCTATTTGATGGAAACACAAAGACAAGGTTTAAACCAGATAACAAGCTGTGTTTATTTTGAGCTAAACGACCAAATGTCACTTGATAAGGCAAGTCTTAGAAATCTAGAAATAACAGAAACTCTCTACGATAAGAATATCAAAGGTTCATTGCTAGGCGTTTTAGATAAGACAAAGACAGCCATGGGCGCAAGACTTATCAAAAAAATGCTGAGAGAACCCCTAAATGATGCAGAGAAAATCAATGATAGACTTGATGCAGTAGAGGAAATATATCTAGATCCACTTCTTGAGAATGACTTAGTAGAATCACTCAAGAAAATCTATGACTTCGAAAGATTAGCTGCAAGAATTGCAACAGGAACTGCAAACGGCAAAGACCTAATAGCACTTAGAAATTCAATATCAGTTCTTCCAAATATCAAAGCCGACTTATCAAGCTCTGGTTCTAATCTTCTAAAAGATATACACGATGGAATATCAGATTTAGAAGATATAGCAGAACTAATAACTGAGTCCATATCCGAAAATGCTGGATTCACAATCAAAGAGGGTGGCCTTATTATCGATGGTTACTCTAAGGATTTAGATAATCTAAAAGCATCTATCAAAGATGCAAAGACTTGGATAGCAGGACTAGAAGCACACGAGAGAGAAAGAACAGGAATAAAAACTCTCAAAGTAGGCTATAACAAGGTATTCGGTTATTACATAGATGTAACGCGTGCAAATTCAGATTTAGTCCCAGAAGACTATATCCGTAAACAAACACTTGTTAATAACGAAAGATATATAACTCCTGAACTTAAGGAGACTGAGAATCTAGTTTTTAATGCTGAAACCAAGATAAATAAACTTGAATATGAAATATTTGTTTCTATACGTACGCAAATAGAGGCCAGAATTAAAGAAATACAGGACACATCAAAGGCAATTGCAGTCTTAGATGTAATTTGTTCTTTCGCCGCTGTAAGCCGAAATTATGGCTATACAAAGCCTATTGTAGATAACAGTAAGGAGCTTGTCATAGAAGCAGGACGCCATCCTGTCGTAGAGAGGATGGAAGGCGGTGAACAGTTCGTATCAAATGATACATATCTCAATGATACAGATTCTAGTCTAATGATAATCACAGGTCCTAATATGTCGGGTAAATCCACATATATGAGACAAAATGCTTTGATAGTTCTTATGGCTCAGGCCGGCTGCTTTGTTCCATGTGAAAGGGCAAGAATAGGTGTGGTAGATAGAATATTTACTAGAATTGGAGCATCTGATAATCTCTCAGGTGGTCAGTCTACATTCTTTGTTGAAATGAGCGAGCTATCATACATTCTAAACTGTGCAAGTGACAGAAGCCTTATAATCCTTGATGAGATAGGTAGGGGAACAAGTACATATGACGGACTTTCAATAGCCTGGTCTTGTGTAGAATACCTCTGCAATGATAAAACTCATATACGCACTCTCTTTGCAACACACTACCATGAGCTAACAGCACTAGAAGATCAAATCGATGGCGTAAGGAACCTTAATGTAGATGTTTCAGAAGATGATGGTGATATCGTATTTCTGCATAAGATTGTGCCTGGAGCAGCAAGCCGAAGCTACGGAATCCATGTTGCAAAGCTAGCAGGAGTTCCAAAGATTCTTCTAGATAATGCCGAAAATAAGTTAGCTGAGCTAGAAGAGTCAAGTAGCGAAATAAACATATCAACAAAAGCTGCTTCAGTTAGCGAAGATCAATTATCGCTATTTATACCAGGTCCTTACGATGAACTAGCTCAGAAAATAAAAGAAATTGATATCATGCATTTGACGCCAGCAAAAGCCATAGAAATAATTATGAAACTCAAGGATTCAATCAGCTAATATAATTATTTGATAAATAAAGTATTAAGTTCAGAGGTGAATATGATAAATATACTCACTAAAAATGTTGCCGATAAGATAGCAGCAGGCGAGGTTGTAGATAGACCTGTCTCAATAATCAAAGAGCTCACCGAAAACTCTATAGATGCCGGTGCCTCTTCAATTACTGTAGAAATACGTAGTGGTGGCAAGGAATACATTAGAGTTACAGATAACGGCTCAGGAATTGAATTTGAAGATACCGAAAAAGCATTCCTCAGACATGCTACTAGTAAAATATGCACGGCCGATGATTTAAGACACATAGAAACACTCGGATTTAGAGGTGAAGCCCTGGCTAGTATAGCAGCTGTAACAAGAACAGAAATGCTTACAAAAATAAGGGATTCCAAAACTGGAACAAAGGTAGTTATACATGGTGGTGATATAGTAACAAGAACAGCTGTAGGTTGCCCTGAAGGCACTAGCATAGTTGTAACTGATTTGTTCTATAATACGCCAGCTAGAGCCAAGTTCTTGAAGAGTGAATCTGCTGAAACATCACTAGTAGTAGATCTCATATCTAGAATGGCTCTCACGCGCCCAGAAATACGCTTTAGCCTTATTAGTAATGGAAAATCGATATTTGTATCACCTGGACTAGGAGAAAGGCTCAAAACGATTATTTCCGTCTATAAGGAGAGAGATTTTAGGGATTTACTAGAACTTCACTTTGAAAGAGATGGAATTTCTGTAGAAGGATACATTTCTAAACCTTCACTATCAAAGAATAACAGAAGAAGCCAGTTCTTCTTTGTAAACGGCAGAGTTGTAAAGAGCAACACTATAGAAAAGGGACTTAGGGCAGGGTATAAAGAGAGATTATTTGAGGGACGCTATCCTGTAGCATTCATCTTTGTTCAAGTTGATCCCGAAAAACTTGATGTAAACATACATCCTAATAAGAAAGAAGTTAGATTTGATGACGAAGTAGCTGTCAGCAGTGCTGTTTGTGAAGCTGTTATTCATGCACTTGCAAGCAATCAGGCCATGAGCGAGCCAAAGGATAGCCTTGTCAAGCTAGCAGAGAAAAAAATAAATACACCAGAAGAAGAATTCAAAACAAGTCAAAAGGCAAAGAAAAAAGAAGATGACTCCGAGCAAATAAACATAAGAAGTTTATTGCAAACCAAAAGAGATTTTGAGTCAAAGTTCATTATTCCAAACGAAGTTTCAGATACAGTTATCAAAGATGGAGAAGATGAATATCAAAAGAAAGCAAGTGATGAATTAATTCTTTCAGCAGAAATAAAACCTATATCAGCCGAGCTGAAATCCTCTTCAGATAGTTCTAAGATCAGCTTTGGCACGCCAGATTTGAACTACAGTGCGAAGGCACCTTTTGATTTTGATAATCTTAAACTTGGAGACATAATCTTTGGTACCTACATAAGTGCAAGCGATGATGACAATTTCTATTTGATTGACCAGCACGCTGCTCATGAGCGTGTAAACTACGAGAGATTTATAAACGCATATTTTAGTAGTGAAAAAAACAGTCAAATTTTACTACTACCTTTTACCTTTGATGCACCTAACATTTTGACTACAGATGATGAGGAATGGCTAAGTGCACTAAGTGCCATGGGCTATCTTATCGAAAGCTTTGGTGAAAACACCTACATAGTAAAGGAAATACCTGAATTTGTAACTATTTCTGAAGCTGAAAGCTTTGTTAACGACTTTATAGATAGCTTTGCTGAAGGAGTAAAGCTTAATAACACGATTGTAATTGACAAGCTAATTACAAAATCTTGCAAAAGTGCTATCAAAGCCCATGACATGATATCTAAAGAGGAGGCTGAAGAACTTCTAAGGTCACTCAAGCAATGTCGCAATCCGTTTTCATGCCCGCATGGAAGACCTACTTTTGTGAGATTCAGTATTAGAGAAATAGAACGCATGTTCAAGAGAATAGTTTAACGAGGAAATATGAACAAGATAGTTGCAATTTGTGGGCCTACAGCCGTTGGAAAAACAGCATATTCAATTGAAATCGCAAAGAAATTTGATGGCGAGATTGTTTCGTGCGACTCTATGCAGCTATATAAATATATGGACATCGGTAGTGCAAAGCCTAGTCCTGACGAGCTAAATCAAGTCAAACATCATCTTATTGGTGTCGTTGAGCCTAGCGAGATGTTTAGCGTAGCAAAATATAAGGAGCTTGCAAGCAGCTCTATAGACGATATTCTGAGCAGAGGAAAGCTTCCTATAATAGCTGGTGGAACCGGACTATACCTTGATGCTTTGCTCTACGATCTTGACTTTGCAGCAGCACCTAGTGATGATAGCCTAAGAGACGAACTATATAAAATAGCTGAAGAAAAGGGAAATCTAGAGCTTCATGCTATTTTACAGGAATGTGATCCTTGCTCAGCACAGCGCATACATCCTAACAATGTTAGAAGGGTAGTAAGGGCTATAGAAAGCGCAAAGTCAGGAAATAAGCTCAAGGATTTTGCTAAAGACCTAAGCTTAAATGACAAATATGAATTCATACTTATTGGCCTTAGAAGAGACAGGGAAGAGCTATATGATCGAATTAACAGGAGAGTTGACGTTCTTGTAAAAGAGGGACTATTTGAAGAGGTTAAGACGCTTCGTGAGATGGGACTTTCTGAGTCAGACATATCTATGAAGGGCATAGGCTATAAGGAAGTATTAGCTTATTTTGATGGGGAATACGATTTAGAGACAGCAATAGACACTATCAAGAATAACACGCGTCACTTTGCTAAAAGGCAAATCACATGGCTTAAGCGCTACGATGATATGAAGTGGTTTGATCTATCAGAATCAAAGGATGATATAGATTCTATCAGGGAGATAATTACATGGCTGGAAAAAAACTTATAATCAGCAATAAGAGCAATAAACCAGATAACATAGTAATGCACGAGGCCGAAATCTACAGCAAATGCGAGAAAATTGAGGCTTTGATGCCTAGGTTTATGCGCAGTTTTTTCATCTACCTAAGAGGAAATGTTCTTCCTATGACAAGACTAGCTTATCTGAGAGACATTAACTTCTTCTTTGAGTATCTTATCAATCAGACAGATTTAACTAGTGCAGAAAAAGTCGCCGATATCAAAGCAAGTGAGCTTGCTGAGCTAAAGGCCATGGATATCAATCTGTTCATTGACTACTGCCGCCATTATTCTATCTTTGATGAAGAAAGCGGAAATACATATGTTTATGAAAATAGCAACAAGACCTTGGCTAGAAAAAAATCTTCACTATCAGTTATGTTCAAACAGCTTTATAGAGATGAAATACTCCCAAAGAATATCACAGATGGATTCAATCCTATAAGGGTGCAAAAGGCTGGAGAAAAGGAAATCAAAGCCCTTCAGGACGATGAGGTAATGCTAATGCTAGATGCTGTGACAAACGGCACTGGTCTAACAAAACAAGAATATAATTTTTGGAAGAAAACTAAGAAGAGAGATAAGGCAATACTGATGCTTTTCATAACTTATGGTCTCAGACTTTCTGAGCTCTGGCAACTCAACATCGATTCTTTTAATTTCAATAGAGGCGAGTTCATAATTTACCGTAAGCGTGGTAAGGAAAGCACCATGCCACTGAACAAGTCGGTAAGCGAGTGCCTGCATGACTACATAGATAACGAAAGACCAAAAGAAGATACTCTCATGCCTGAGCACAAAAACGCTCTATTTCTATCGCTACAAGGAAAGCGTATGACGGAAAGGCAGCTAAGGCAGCTTGTAAAGAAGTACACATCCATAGCTCTTCATACATCAAGAGACGGAGGATACAGCCCTCACAAGCTTAGAGCGACAACTGCAACCAGTCTGATTGGAAGAGGAAATTCAATCTACGACGTAGCAGCACTTTTAGATCACGAGCAGGTAACAACTACACAGCTTTACGCTCAGCATAAGAAGAACGTTAAGCGAAACCTCGTAAACGAAATGGAATGGGAAGAAGAACGCAAGGGAACAAGCGATAATCAAAGCGATACAGAATAAGGAAAAAATGAGTAGAAATGAACACAAAAACAACAAAAGATTTTCTAATGGATAACTTTAAAATAAGCGAAAATATAATTGAATTCGTGCAAGAATGTGAGGATGAGCTTAGGGATCAATTTAACGAACTAGATCAGATAACAGAATACAACCAGCTCAAAGTTCTTAACGCCTTCCAAAATAACAGAATATCTGATAATCACTTCAATTGGAACACCGGATATGGATATGATGATATAGGAAGAGATGCTGTAGAAAGAGTCTATGCTGACATCTTTCATACCGAAAGCGCTCTTGTCAGAACGCAAATGGTTAACGGAACTCATTCACTTGCGATAACTCTCTTTGGTATTCTAAGACCTGGAGATGAGATGATTTACTGCACAGGAGGTCCTTACGATACACTAGAAGAGGTAATTGGAATAAGAGGCTCTGGAATGGGCTCCTTAATTGAATATGGAATCAAATATAAGCAGGTTGAGTTAGATGTTGACAATAATATTGATATGGAAACCCTTCGTTCTGCAATCACAGAAAAAACAAAGCTTGTATGCATGCAGCGATCAACTGGATATAGCTGGAGAAAATCTATAGAGCTTGATCAAATGAAGGAAGTTGCTGATTTAGTTCATAGCATAAACCCTGAAATTCTAGTTATGGCTGACAATTGCTATGGTGAGTTTGTAAAAGAATTTGAACCTACAGATGTTGGTGTTGATGTAATTGCCGGCTCTTTGATAAAAAATCCAGGTGGTGGTCTAGCACTTTCTGGTGGTTATGTATGTGCAAGTAAGGAAATCATTGATAGAATTGCATATAGGCTAACATGCCCAGGAATTGGCTCAGAATGCGGTCTTACATTTGGCCAAACAAGAAGTGTACTTCAGGGTATATTTTTAGCTCCAAGGACTGTAAATTCTGCTGTAAAAGCAGCCATGCTTTGTGCAAAAGTCTTCGAAAAGCTAGGCTTTGATGTATGCCCAGACTCAAATATAAAAAGAAACGATATAATACAGGCTATCTGCCTCAGAGATGAAGCTTCAGTTGTGGCATTCTGTCAAGGAATTCAGGCGGCTGCACCTATAGATTCACACGTTGTACCACTTCCATGGGATATGCCTGGATATGAGGATAAGGTCGTTATGGCTGCAGGTGCCTTTATTCAGGGATCTTCTATAGAACTCAGCGCAGATGCTCCTATAAGAGAGCCATATAATGTGTATTTTCAAGGCGGACTTACATATGAACATGCCAAGTTTGGAGTTCTAAAGGCTGCAGATAGCATGTATAAAAAGGGATTAATTAACTTATAATGAACAAAAAAGATAAGATAAACAAAATTATAGCCATTTTAAAGCTTATACTTCTGCTCGGTATTGTAATAGCAATTCCACTATATCTTTTTATATTTCAAAAGGATATGCTTAGAAGCTTCAAAAGTCTCAACGATGTAACTGCATTTTTAAATGCGCATCGCTCAAAGACTGCGCTCTTTTACATTGGAATTCAAGTTGCCCAGATAGTTATTAGCGTTATCCCAGGTCAATTCTTCCAAATTGCTGCAGGATATATGTTTGGCTTTCCTAAAACTCTGCTATTTTCAGTTATAGGTTCGTTTATCGGCTCTTTTATTTCATTTTATCTAGCAAAGATACTCGGCAGGGAATCTATCAAAGTTCTATTTAAAAATCATAAAATAGATAATTACCTAGATCATCTAAACAGTCAAAAGGGATATACTATTGTATTCTTGATTTATTTAATGTTAAAGAAAGCTACCCTTATCGCCTGGAACTTTATCTTGTTCGACCAAATCAATACAGTGATAAAATTTTATCTTCAACGATAAGAATTGAGGAATCAACTTTGATTGAAACAAACGATGGATATGGTAAAACAAGTATAAATTTTGACTTTGTACTTTCTTTAGTTCAATCTGGAGATTATCGTTTAGATTTTATCTTATCAGATAAAAAAAATAATGAATTAGATAAGAAATATACCTATCTTTATTTTGGAACAGAAGAAAAATAAAGAATTATTGGCTCTTTTCTACCATTTGTCAAGTATATCAAGGGCCTTAAGTAAAAAAAGAGATAAGACAGTAGCTATTCTGAGGTTACTGTCTTATTTTTAACACTTTTTGATCCATAAAAGGGCATGCAAAAAAAACACCTCATCTGGTATTTTTTGAAACAAGGTGTTACAATAATACGGCATAGACAGCCTTATCGATTTTGGGTCAAAGAGTAATCGTAAAGTTTGTTATGCGTAATGAGGTAATACATTGTTCGAATGAGACGATGTATAGAGGCAATCGTATGTGGCTTAGTTGAAGCTATTGTCGATTGTCTTTTTCGTTTCTCATAAAAGTCAGCGATATGGCAGGGATTGGTATGACTAGCTGAAGCGATGTTGTGAATGCACTTGAACAAGATTTTTCTGGCATAGGGATTACCTCGTTTAGTGATGTGTTCCTTAGCGAGAAAGTTCCCAGATTCATAGTGTCTCAGGTCAATGCCAATAAAAGCGTTGATTTGATTGGTAGACTGAAAGCGACGAATATCTCCCAATTCGCCAATGATAGATGTCGCTGTGGTTTCTGCGATGCCAGGAATTGACCGTAAGATGTCATACTCTGGTAAAGGCTGAGCTAGAGCTACCATGTCGTTTAAGACAACTTGTCTGCGTTCAGAAAGACGAAGCAATTCTTGAGCATAGTAACGAACCTCTTCAAGCATTGGAGAGGTTTTCTTGACCGCACAAAAAGATTGTTTAGCGAGTTTTATAAGTTTATCAGTCAGGTAAGCAATACGCTTTTCAGAGATGCGTTTGGAGGTAGATTGACGGATAATCTCACACAAGTCACTTTGAGATAGGCTTAATACAAACTCTTTGCATGGAAAAGCCATCACTAAGTTCCAATATTGCTCGCCAGTTGGTGTGGATAAGAGATTTTCCAATTCAGGAAAGGTGATTTGTAGGACCTTGTGCAGACGGTTTTTAGCTCGAACAAGGTCTTCTGTCAGATTTTGATAGAAACGGCTTAAATCACGAAGGTGTTGATAAACTTCTTCCTGCACGTAAGTTGGTTTACGATTGTGCACAAGCTGAGATTTAGCTAACTTTTCAGCGTCAATTTTATCTGTTTTACGAACTCGCAGACTGTCCAATTGCTTCTTAGCTTCCAGAGGATTTAGCCGTGTGTAAGCGTAACCATATTCCTCGAGAAAGGCCTGAAGACGTCGAGAATAGACGCCTGTAGCCTCAAATATAATCTCAGGGTTATGAACAGTTTTCAAGTCGCCCAATAGGCGATTGAAACCAAAGGCATCATTGAGTATGGTGTAGCCATGAACCTTCTCACCGTTGACTAAAATTGCCACCTCAGAACTTGTTTTACTGACATCAATTCCAAATACTGCACGCATGACATTACCTCTTTTGTCTTGAATAATTCCATGTTTTAGTGATTTTATTTTCAATACGCGACGTCTAGCGTCCCACATACTTTGATCAAACTCCACCTAAAACAAGGTGTCTTGCCAGTTTGTCAAGCGACGTCTAGCGCCATAGAGCCCTACGACTTTACAAGACACCACTACTTTAACATAAAGAAAAAGTAGTGAGTACTCTCTCCCGTCGGAGATTTCTTCACTACTAATCTTAGTATGTTTGTCAACTGTAGTGGGTTAACGAAAAGTCATACCCTGGAGAGGACTGAATTGGTTCTCTCCTTTTTGATGTTCAAAGCGATGAGAATTCTCGTTTTAAAGTTTACAAAGTTCCGAAAGCCAAAAGCGTTGCGCTTGATGACTTTGATGAGGTTGTTAGTAGCTTCCAGTTTTGCGTTTGAGTAGGGCAGTTCCAGTGCATTCATGATCTTGTCCTTATCTTTCAAAAAAGTCTTAAAAACAGTTTGAAAGATAGGCTTCACACACGAAATGGTATCTTCAATGAGTCCAAAGAAATGGTCAGCCCGTTTCTCTTGAAAATGAAACAGTAAGAGTTGATAAAGCTCATAATGTTCTCGGAGTTCTTGAGAGTACGAGAGAATCTTTTCAAGAATGTCTTTATTAGTCAATTGCATGCGAAAAGTTGGGCGATAAAAGCGTTCATGACTTAGTTTCTGACTATCTTGTTGGATGAGTTTCCAGTAGCGTTTGAGTGCCCTATATTCGTGCGATTTTTTATCCAACTGATTCATGATTTGGATGCGAAGGCGGTTCATAGCCCGGCCGAGATGTTGTACAATGTGAAAGCGGTGGAGGACGATTTTAGCAGAAGGAAATAGTTTTCTGGCAATATCGTAGTATGGGCTAAACATGTCCGTAGTAATGACTTTGACTTGGTTTCGGACTTGTCTGGAATAGCACAGGAAGTGATTGCGAATGGTTGCTTGGGCTCGCCCATCTAAGATAGCTATGATCTTTCTAGAATCAAAATCCTGTGCAATGAAGCTCATCTTGCCTTTCTTAAAGCTGTATTCATCCCAAGACATATGAGTTGGAAGGAAAGATAAATCTGTCTCGAATTTAAACTCTTTCAGTTTACGAATGACGGTGGAAGTGGAGACAGCTAGGCTTTCAGCGATGGCCGTCATAGGGACTTTCTCGATTAATTTTTGAGCGATTTTCTGCTTGACGATGGTTGCGATTTGGTGGTTCTTCTTGATTAAGGAAGTCTCAGCGACAGCCATTTTTCCACAGATTTTACAGCGAAAACGGCGTTTCTTTAAGCGAATCAGGGTTTTGTATCCCGCACACCCTAGATAGGGGATTTTAGATTCTTTCTGGAAGTCATATTTAGCCATTTGTCCTTGACAGTAAGAACATTTAGGAGCAGGATAATCTAGCTTAGCGATGACTTCTTTATGTGTACCAGCATCTAGAACATCCAAGATTATGATGTTCTTGTCTTTAATTCCGAGTAAGTTTGTGATAAAATTTAACTGTTCCATAAGATTCTTTCTAATGATAGTTTGGTCGCTTTTCATTATAGGTCTTATGGGACTTTTTTTACAACAAAAGAGACTCCATAATTCCTACAGTGGTGTTACCCACTACAGAAATTATAGAGCCTAGAATATGGCCTCTTTGTTCCATATTGAAGTAAAGGGGGGATTGTTTTTGATATAGATACAATTAATATTTAAAAGCATTTGAAATACCAATAAAAGAGGGATAATCCCATTATACCATAGAATATCAACCGACTTAAACTTAAAAAAGAGCGAACGCTCGCTCTCTTTATTACGCCGGCAATTCTACCTTCAAGCTCATATCCGTATTCTGCAATGTCTTCTGAACAGTTGCTAGGAGTGCTAAACCGTTATCAGACGGAGAATACTGGAATGTGATATGGATGACTTTTTGGTCAAAGTCATCACCGTATCGTTCCACATACTGTTTGCCTTCGAGAAAGTAGATATAATTGTTAATTTTTTCTTGAAGGATTTTTAGATGAACTGCTTCTATTTCTTCCTCCCAGCCAATTGGATCCACAAGGAGTAACTCTAAATGACTATCTACAACACCAATAGAGTCTAGTTCACTAGGTTTCAATTTTGAAACGATGGCTTGTGTGACGATTTGACTAAATTCTTCAGGAGAAAATATTTTTTGGTTATCAGATAAATCATTAAAAATTAGATCAGGATTATTTCGTATAAAAATTTTGTCTGACTCTTCTTGTGTATATTGCTTTTTTGATTTCCAAAAACCAAATTGCGCATAATTCATCAACTCTTTACCAGTATGTTCTCCCGAAATATAGCTATCGGCAGCTTCTTTTGGGATTTCTTGAACCACTTCTGGCATGGTAATATTAAAAGTTGGATAACGTAAAAAATACTTGTCACCATCTTGACAGATTTCCAACATGTCTTTTTGACTTAAATAAATAGTTTCCATTCTCATCTCCTTTATCATTTACCAAATGTCTACTAATTTTACCTTATCTTTTGGAACTGGGTCGATTACTGCTTCAGGAACTGCCCCAGGGTATGTTTTCCCTCCTGGTCGCCACTGTGGATTGGCACATGATCCTCCCTCATTTCCATCAGGAATTCTGTAGTTATGGACCTCCTGCGGAAGCACCATTTTGGGAGAGTCTCCTAAACTTCCCTCATCCAATCCCAATAAAGCCTCTAATTTTCTCGGATTTCCATCAGCCTCTTTAATCATAGCCTTTGCTACATCCTTAGGAAAAACAAAAGCTCCATCTTCTCTACCAAAATTACCAAATTTCTGGATGAAGAAATCATCTTTCACAAAGGCAGCAACTCCATCATCAAATAATTCCTTGTGAGCTTGCCTGTATTCTTTAGGAAGATATTTCAGAGGGTTAGGTCTAAATACGCCATCATCAGGATTAGGACTTATTCTAAGAATCTCATCTAATTGATTTTTATCAACTTCAATTTTTGGAAATTCATTTAAATATTCATTCCATTCAGGAGAGAACTGATTTTTCACCTTATTGAGACTAAACTTGCTGGCTGCTTAGGAGGCCGTATAGCCTCCTACGATATTCCCGATAAAGTTCGCAGTTTGGCATCTTCTTCGCTTCCACCTAGGAGCTTAGTCCCATGATAGGCAACCTGACCCGCTGTATAGGCACCGGCTTCCCCTATCGCAAACTGGGTCAAGCCCTTGACAACGCTCTGGGTCTGCCCTATGGGAATCATGATAGCACTCGCTGTCGTAAAGACATTCCCAACATCATGATACAACTTGTCATTGCCCATGAAAAGCGTATCTCTGATGGGATTTCCGGCTTTAGTCTGAATATCCCCTGCATTCCCAAGTTTGATATCCTGACCAGCCTCGTACATATTAGACAACCCATAGGCTGTTGTCCCAAAACCCACGATACCGCCTGCAACAACTAAAGGAGTCGCAGTTCCCAAGGTTCCTATAATTGCGAGAATACCAAACGCAACGGTCACCACACCAATCGCCAAGTCTTTCCAACCATTCTTGGCACGATCCTCCGCAGCCAAGGCTTCAAAACGGACCTTGTCTCGCTCCTG
>ERZ772935.412-NODE-412-length-17219-cov-4.191272_pt1 | contig 17219 bp, 14 predicted proteins | sample MGYA00511683_ERZ772935 | MGnify/ENA primary metagenome ERZ772935 (study PRJEB29015, sample SAMEA2738086) | human oral metagenome | biome: human oral; feature: human-associated habitat; material: saliva | place: China | collected 2228 ...
CGGCAATGGTGTTCGTTCCCTGGGATCTGGTGAAGTCCACGATCGCGGTTCTGGTTGGTTTGTCAGTACGCCGTGCCTTCCCGTCCCTGGCTTCTGCCCAGCGTTAAAAGCACACGATGTGCCACACGAGAGGATAGCTATGTTTTTTCGCCGCTCCACGCGCCAGCCTGCACCGCAGCAGGTACAGGGCGAACAGGCGGTGAGCGCCTCTACCAGCATGCCCGCCCTTGAGCTTGAATCGGTGAGTGTTTTCACCGAGCTGCCCGAAGGCGGGCATCGCCGTATCCTCAAGGATGTGAGCCTGCGGTTCACGGCGAAGCGCACCGCGGTGCTGGGTCTGAACGGTAGCGGTAAGTCTACCCTGCTGGGGCTTTTCAACGGGCTCACCCACCCGGATGAAGGTATTGTGCGCGTGAACGGTGTCGACACCCTGGAGGCACCGAGCCGCGGTTCGCAGGGTGCTCGCGGTCATTCGCAGGGCGCTTTTGAGGGTGTGGGCATGCTCTTCGCCCAGCCGGAGGCGCAGCTGATTATGCCCACCGTTGCCGAAGATATTGACCTGAGCCTGCGCCGTGCCGCAGCCGTTGAAGGTAGTGCCCTCAGCGGTGATCAGCGCCGCGAACGGATTCGTGAACTGCTCCGCGAGCGCGGCCTCGAGCACCTGGAGAACCAGAGCGTTTTCACCCTCTCGGGAGGCGAAAAGCAGCTGGTCGCTCTCACCAGCGTGCTGGCGGCGCGCCCGCAGATTCTTCTGCTCGATGAGCCGACCACCCTGCTGGATTTGCGCAATCGCGCGCGGCTGCTGAAGCATTTGGAGTCGCTGGATCAGATGCTGGTGCTCAGCACGCACGACCTGGATTTAGCGGCGTCCTGCGATGAAGCCGTGATTATTCATGACGGCCGTTTGCTCGCTCAAGGGGATGCGGGGCAGCTGGTTCAGCAGTACCGCACGTGGTGTGCCGAGGGGTTCCCGAACGAGGGTGCGACCGAAGGTCTGGATTCGGCAGGAGGCGCGCATGGGCGCTAACACGCCGCGCGTGAATCCTCGCCCCGCTTCCCAAGGCTCGGATTTCAACCCCGGTACTCTGCTGGTGGGTTTCTACCAGCCGTTGAACACGCCGGTGCATCGGGTACCGCTGTGGCTCAAGGGCACGCTCTTCTTTGGGCTGTTCCTGTTGTTGGCGGTGACCGGCTGGCAGGTGGCGCTGGTGGCTTTGGTTGCCTCCACGTTCTGCGCGTTGTGGGCTGGTGTGCCTGCCTCCCAGCTGTGGCTGGTGGTTCGCACGCTGTCTCTGCTGCTACTGATTATGGTCGCCTATTACGTGTTGACGGGCCAGTACGCCTCCGGTGCGGATGCTATCGCGACTATGCTGACGGCTTTTTATGCGTCCCGCGCTCTGCTGGTGAGCACTCCCCTGCCGGTTCTAATTGACGGCTTTGTGAGGCTGTGTTCGCCGTTGCGTTTCGTGGGTCTTTCTCCCGAGCGTCTGGGTCTGCTGATTGCGTTGATGGTCCGGTCGATTCCGGCGCTCATGGACCGTTGGGGTGCGTTGCGCAGGGCGGCGGTTGCGCGTAACCTGCCCAAGCACATGTATTGGCGGCTGCTGATTCCGTGGGTGGTGCAGGCGGTTGATTACGCGACGGCGACCGCTCGTGCTTTGCGGGCACGACACGTGGACGAGCTGAAATAGCGCAGATACGCGAGAGGGGCGGGGGGAACCGTGCAGGTTCATCACGCCCCTTCGCTTTAACTCGCCTAGCTAGGCTGGTTTAGGGTGTTTCAATGAGGAGCGCCGCCGGGAGCTGCTCCCACCACAGGTACCAGTCGTGCTGGCCGTAGAGCGCCTCCACAAGCTTGTCGAAGCCGCGGTAGACACGCACCGGCATCGCCGAGGAAACCATCGTATGCTCAACCGCCAGGATCTCGGCGTCGCGGCGGGTCGTGACCGGTACCGGCGTGTAGAACTCGATGAAGTCCGAGGCAATAACAGCCGGGTAGGCGTCGTCACGTTCAAACCAGTAGCGGGCAATGGACAGCATCGCCTCGGGGCTGGGGCTGGAATCCCACCCGCCGAAGGGCAGGTAGGCAAATACCCCGGATACATCCCGCAGCGGCAGGTCCATGATGAGCAGTTCCGCGGCGCTGTCAATGTCGGTGGCTTTGACCTTCTCATTGATAATGCCTGCGGTCAGTTCGAAGGGGTACTCCGCTTTCAGCGGCATAGCGATATCGTCTTCACCGAGTTCGCCGTTTTCCATGAGACGGCGGTAGGTTTGCAGGTAGGCGCTCTCGTTCAGCTGTCGGAACGCCTCATGCGCGGCAACTTCTACACCGACTTGATCCAGGTAATGGTGATGGTCGGTGATGAGGTCGTGTGCATACCGCTCGACGGTGTCAGCGGTGATGTTCTGCACGGGCGTTGAAGTACGCAGGGAGACGTTATTCTCAATGGTTCCGAGCAGGGTCGGGTCGAGGGCAACCACGATGGGGGTTGTTCCCCGGTTCTTGCCCTCGTAAAGGTGTTCGAGGTATCGCCGGTTAAGTTCGGCTCGTGGGGCGCCGTGGCGGATTCGCTCGTGTGGGTAGGGATACAAAGCGACGAAGCGCTCATAGAGCTCTGCCATGGTGTTCTCCGATGTTTGGTTGCCCCCAGTTTATCGCGTATTTTCGCGGAAAAATACGGGTTTTTGAAGGTTTTAGCAGGGCACGGAGGGCGTGTAATTTTTTCGTTTGATGAGTGTGTATCGGTGTGTGCTAAACACGCTTAAACTGCCTTAGTGTTGGGCGGTTTGTGCGCCGATTTTCGGTAGAAAAAGTTAGAAATTTTTCGCCACCATATGAGATTTTGGGCGAGTTACACCGGGCGGTACCAAAGGGTTCGGCGGACACTTTCGCGGAGGGGCGGGCACCTCCTGAATGTCTGTTACCAACCGCAGATACACGGCAGAAAGGGCACCAAACCCACAATTTCAGAAGGAAAAACACCCTCTTTTCTTCTTCGGCGCGTCATATTTGACGTATTAGGGGTTTTTCGGGCGAGTTCCGTCACTGCCGTGTAGCTGCTGGAGTAAAGTGTTGGTACCAGCTACCACCCGTGCCGCGTTGGTACGGAAAACGCCGCTGGGACCATCAACTCGCAGGAGTTCAAACCAACGGAGGTTCTCATGTCGAATAACTACTACAAAGAGATGGTTCGCCTGGCTGACAGCATTGCTGATAAGGCGCATGAGGGGCAGACTGATCGTAACGGCTGGCCCTATATCTCCCACCCTCGCCGTGTGGCTCTTGGGGTGCGTAAGCTTGCCAGTGAGTTGGCTGCCGCAACTCACCCCGATATCTCTTTGGAGGAGCTGAAGGCTGAAGCGCAGATTGTGGCGCTGCTGCATGACACGGTGGAGGATACCGGCGTTTCTCTCGCTTTCTTGGCGCGTCATTTCTCGGCGCGTATTGTGGATGCGATTGATGCTTTGACCCGCCGCCCCGGTGAGTCGCGTGAGTCGTATCTGAGCCGGGTGCGTGTGAATGATTTGGCTCGTCTGGTGAAGCTTGCCGATATTGCGGATAATACTGACCCGCAGCGTTTGGCGCTTCTGGAGGAACCGACTCGTACCTGCCTCATGATTAAGTATGAGCACTCGCTGAAGCTGCTGCACCTGAACGACTAGGTTCAACGCTGACAATATAGAAGCCGCCCGGTATGGAATGTGTTCCATGCCGGGCGGCTTCTATGAATCATCTATTGAATTAGCTCAGGTGAGTGACTGCGTATTCAGCTTCTTTCTCGGTGAATCCTACCTCATCTGAAATCAGACATGAATAGATTTCCTCACGGGACATACCCTCCTGTCGGTAGCTTTTTGCCATCTCCAGAGCATTCGCGTTCCAGTCAGCCTTCATGTTGTCTACAGCCCACTGAGCTGCTTCTGGACTGAACGGATTAGGTTCACTGGTCAACAAGTTGTGCAGGTCCCGTTTAGATATATCCTTCGTATAGAAAATTAGCTCAGCTGTCTCCAAGGCAGACTTATATTCTGCCTTTGTCCATAGGTTAGTAAGAACTAGGTCATCACTATGAGGTCTCGGATCTGATTCTTCCCAGTCGACGACAGTAAAGACAGGCAATGAAAATGCAGTACCCGTAACGACGCATTCACCCTTACCCAAGGTTGGAATCACGTCAAATGACGCCCGGTCCAGGGTTGGCATCGTTCTTTCGATCATTCGCAGGTCAAGCTCATTAACGAGCCGATGAATAAAATAGTTATGAATCTGAGAAATAATTGTTGGTGATATATCTGCCGGCCGCTGGCTAGAAAGTGTCAGATAGAAACCAAACTTTCTACCTTCCTTAATAATTTCTTCAAATACGTCAAGTCGATAATCTCTCCAATGATCCCCCACTTCGCCCGAATTAGCGTTCAAAATATTATGTGCTTCATCAATAATAAGATGGGATGTTGACCCACTGCCCTTTTTATTTTTTTGCTCACCATACATCATCTTTGCAAACAACATAGGTATCATACGTTTAATACTCTGATTCGCATTTAGCAAGTCCACAATAAAAAGACTACAGGCGTTCTGCGGGCGATCATTTCTTACTTCAATAATTTTATCCAGGTCATTTAAAGCAACACCTACCCTCTTCATAAGAGGATCTAAATGTTCTTTTTGCACTTGACCCCAGGCAGTACTATGTATATAAGAGAATTTAATTATATAGCCCATGCGCACAACAGGGTCTAATCTCGAGAACGCCTGAGATAAATCATCAAGAATAATATTATAGATATACTCTCTATGCATATCTACTGTGTCGCTGCGTTCAAAATACTTCATTTGACCACTCTGAACATCAGGCATTCTATAACTATTATTATAACTTGGCTTCATGCAATCCAGGTCGCATTTTTCCACACCAATAACTTTTTTATATAAATCAATCCACTCACTCAAGGCGTCACCGCGAGATGTATCTCTGGTTATTAGAAGTTTTAGAAGAGTTCCAATAATGAACTTAGCATATCCAACCCAATCCCCTTTATTTTCATTGTAAGATTTTAGAGTACTGTTTATAAATGGCACCTGAGTTGCGGGACGGGCGTCAAAAAGCATAGAGAGAGTCTCTGGGTCAAAGATATACTCATCGCCTATGGGAATCTTATTTGAGTTATTTGATCTTGTAGACAGGCGGTATACCCTCTTATATCTAGAAGGAACACCAAATGATTTCTCATGAGAATATTCACCATTGAAATCAATAACAATAAATTTTGAATTCTCTAGCGCATATTCCCCGTACTCCGATTTAAAAAGATTGAGATACAGGCGATGCAGGGTATTTGATTTACCACTACCAGTGTTTCCAAAGACACCAATATGCGAAGCGAAAATGCGATTAATCGGGATATTAACCTCCTGATCCCCCAGGAGGTCTTCACCAATACGGAGTGAGGGAACATTCTCACCCAAGGCATACATTGCAGCATAGTCATTCTGGCTAATCCAAGATACTTTATTGCCGACCATAGGCACATATCGAGAAGTTACCTGAAAATTACCGCCCTTTACAGTACCAATACTCTTAGCCTTGATAACCCTGTTAATAGAATCCTTGGAATACCTGTTATCAAATTCCTTGCTGCCAATAGAATTTTGCTGGTCAATAATTTTTTCTGAAATGACCTTAGCAATAATTCTAACATTGCCCTGGAGAATTGATATAAATGAACCAACCTTAGGGCCAGGAAGAACCTGTCCTTCCCACAAAATATTGGCATCATTTACCATGTCATACATGGCCACCTCTGCAATAGCAGAATCCACAGAAATGACAATACCTATATACTTATCCATCTACTTTACCTCCAGACTTTAGAATATTCGTAACAACCTCTAGCGTTAAACCACTTTCCTGTTTTCCCATAGGTCCTGCAGATTGAATATCCCGTGGTAGAATAAACTTTAGATTTTTAATATCGCTCAACTCGCACTCCAGGTTTTTACGAATGGTGCTTTCAGTATTATTTGAGTAACAAAATATATACGCATTCAGCTCTTTATTCCGCAATGCTCGTTGCATCATTTTAACAATATGTATATCCTGAAACGAAAATCCAATCACAAACAGAACACTTTGAGGCTTATCCAGCTCCGTTTGAAAAATCCTCAACATATCATGAAAATAGTTTCGCTCAAAGGTCACTCGAGGTTCACGGCCATCAGGTTTGACAATAACAGGGGTATCCACAACTTCTGTTTTAATCTCAATATTATCGCTTTCCACCTTTTCCCAGTTAACTGAACCATGGGGCTTAATAAGCGAAATACTAGGAATTTCATCGATATAATTATTAGACGGACCTCGGTAAGAAACCGTTCGGTTGAAGTTTGAGCTGTCTAGAATTCTCTTGAAGTAACCCCGCGCACCATCATTAATCACGAAGGTTTCAGTTTTCGACACCTTGTCAAGAGCATCCTCTATAAATAAATCATAATTTGTTGTAAATATGTTAATATTCTTCGGGTTTTGACGGGAGTTCATTCTATTCATTAGGTTAACAACTTCACTTATAAAAAAGTTGTAGTTCTTGGTAACAAAATTTTCTTCAAGTTTCCCTTCTAAAAGTTCTTTACTTACCTTCTTAACATCAATAACGAGTAGCTCATTCCCCCTCTTCTGACACGCTTCACAGTACTCTTTCTCTTTGCAACAAGTTGAAGATTTTTCTGTTCCATCTTCATTTAGGTTCTTTTCTTTCCAGGCATCCTCCCAATATTCACCCATCGTACCAATTGCTCCCACTGAGCAACCAGAACCAATCAGAAAATTCACATTCTTGCTGACCGCAACCTCGCGGATCTCTTCCAGAATATGCATATCCCCTCCTATGGAAATATGGTTAACAATATCCTTCTCAATATAGCTTCATCATGGTGAACGGTCAAAGCCCTCTAAAGCACAAAAATACCCGCCCGGTGCCGAAGGCATACACCTTCCGCACCGGGCGGGTACTTTATCTGCGGTCAGGAGCTTAGATGTTGAAGCCCAGCGCGCGCATCATATCGCGGCCGTCCTCAGTAATACGCTCCGGGCCCCACGGCGGCATCCAAACCCAGTTCACACGCCAAGAATCAACCAGGTTCTCCAGGTTGCTCTGAACCTGCTCCTCAATAACCTCCTGCAGCGGGCACGCCGCGGTGGTCAGAGTCAGGTCCAGAATGAGGGTTCCATCCTCATCCCAGCGCAGACCGTAGAGCAGACCGAGGTCAACAATATTGACGCCAAGCTCCGGGTCAATGACCTCCTTGAGGGCTTCCTCAATCTCTTCCTGAGGAACACGACCCTGCACAGTCTCAGTCATAGTTCTATCTTTCTGTCAGAATCCGGTAAGGAGAAGAAGCTTACTTCTTACCCACGTAAGCTACGTAGCCCTCTTCTTCCAGGCGGTCAGCCAGCTCGGGGCCGCCCTGGTCAACCATCTTGCCGTCCACGAACACGTGCACGAACTGCGGCTTGATGTAGCGCAGGATGCGGGTGTAGTGGGTAATCAGCATGACGCCCATGTCGTTCGCCTCGTGTGCACGGTTCACGCCCTCAGAAACGATCTTCAGTGCGTCAACGTCCAGACCAGAGTCGGTCTCGTCCAGGATGCCGAACTTGGGCTTGAGCAGCTCCAGCTGAAGGATCTCATGGCGCTTCTTCTCACCACCGGAGAAGCCCTCGTTCACGTTACGTGCGATGAACGCGGGGTCAATTTCCAGGTTCTTCATGGCTTCCTTAACGTCCTTGGTCCAGGTACGCAGGGAGGGAGCCTGACCGTCCACAGCGGTCTTAGCGGAACGCAGGAAGTTGGACATGGTCACACCGGGGATTTCAACCGGGTACTGCATAGCCAGGAACAGGCCTGCGCGTGCACGCTCGTCCACGCTCATCTCGGTGATGTCCTCACCGTCGAGCAGGATCTGACCGGAGTCAACCTGGTACTTGGGGTGGCCAGCAATGGTGGAAGCCAGAGTGGACTTACCGGAACCGTTCGGGCCCATGATTGCGTGAATCTCGCCCGAGTTGATGGTCAGGTTAACGCCCTTCAGGATGGGCTTGGTGGTTTCGTCGTCGAGGATAACCGAGACGTGAAGGTCCTTGATTTCAAGAGTAGACATTGATTTCTCCTGGTAAAGCTTAGTTGTTGCTGAGGGCGAGCTCTGCCTCAAGGGCCTCGGTGAGCTGCTCTTCAAGTTCGGGAACACGAATCTGCTGAATGATCTCGTTCAGGAAGCCGCGCACGACCAGACGGCGTGCCTCAGCCTCCGGAATACCGCGAGCCTGCAGGTACCACAGGTGCTGCTCATCGAGCTGGCCGGTGGTGGATGCGTGGCCGGCGCCCTCAATCAGGCCGGTCTCAATCTCCAGGTTCGGCACGGAGTCGGCGCGGGGGCCAACTTCCAGCAGCAGGTTACGGTTCAGCTCGTAGGTGTCGGTGCCTTCTGCATCCTTACCAATCAGAACGTCACCAACCCATACGGAGTGCGCACCCTTACCCTGCAGCGCGCCCTTGTAGGTCACGCGGGACTTGCAGTTGGGTACGGAGTGGTCCACGAACAGGCGGGACTCAATGTGCTGGCCAGCGTCTACAAAGTACAGGCCGTACATTTCAGTCTCAGCGCCGGGAGCGGTGAACTTGGTGGAGGGGGTCACGCGCACCAGGTCGCCGCCGAGGGACACCACAACGTGCTTGAAGCGTGCGTTGCGGCCCAGCTTAGCGTAGTGTGCGGAGGTGTGGATTGCGTCGTCAGCCCACTGCTGCACGGAAACAACGTTCAGCTCAGCCTCGTCATTCACCACGAACTCAACGTTCTGTGCCAGGACGGTGGAGCCGGTGTGGCGCAGAACCACAACAGCCTTCGAGAAGGGCTTAGCCTCAATCACGATGTGCTGTGCGGCAGGCTCGTTGCCGGTGCCGGTGATGTCGATTTCCACGTGCTCAGCCAGTTCAGCTTCGGCGGGGATGGTCACCACGGTTGCTTCGGTGAAGCTGGACCACGCGTTCGCTGCCACACGGTCCTCAGGGATACCTGCGGAGCCGATGCGTGCATCCTCGCGGGAGACGGTCTCAACCTGAACCTGCTCGGGTGCAGTAATCTGCGGTGCCGGTGCGGTGCCGGTCAGCTTCTCCAGGTGCAGACCGCCCAGACGCTTCAGCGGGGTGAAGCGCCAGTCCTCTTCACGACCGGTCAGGGGTGCGAAGTCCTCCACGTTGTAGGAGGTCTTACGCTCTGCACGGGATGCTTCGAGTACCTTCTGGATGTTGTTCGGGTTGGAGCCCTGGTGGTGTGCCTCGGTGGCACGGTACAGGGTGTCATCGTGGGCGAACTCGGTGGCGAGCTTCTCGCCCTCCTGGTCCATGCCGGGGATGATCGGGGAGTGGTAACCCAGGGTTTCTTCGTTGGTCGGCATTAGCCCACAGATCCTTCCATCTGAAGTTCGATCAGGCGGTTCAGTTCGAGTGCGTACTCCATCGGCAGCTCACGTGCGATGGGCTCAACGAAGCCGCGGACAATCATTGCCATTGCTTCTTCTTCGCTCAGGCCGCGCTGCATCAGGTAGAACAGCTGGTCCTCGGAGACGCGGGAAACGGTCGCCTCGTGACCCATGGTCACATCGTCCTCGCGAACATCCACGTAGGGGTAGGTGTCGGAGCGGGAGATGGTGTCCACCAGCAGTGCGTCACAGACCACGGAGGACTTGGAGTGCTTAGCACCCTCACGAACCTGAACCAGGCCGCGGTATGCGCTACGGCCACCGTTACGTGCCACGGACTTGGACACAATGGTCGAGGAGGTGTTCGGTGCAATGTGAACCATCTTCGAGCCGGTGTCCTGGTGTTGACCCTCACCTGCGAATGCGATGGACAGGGTCTCACCCTTAGCGTGCTCACCGACCATGTAAACAGCCGGGTACTTCTGGGTGACCTTGGAGCCGATGTTGCCGTCCACCCATTCCATGGTGGCGCCCTCGTGCGCAACCGCACGCTTGGTCACCAGGTTGTAGACGTTGTTCGACCAGTTCTGGATGGTGGTGTAGCGAACGCGTGCGTTCTTCTTCAGCACAATCTCAACCACTGCGGAGTGCAGGGAGTCGGACTTGTAGATGGGGGCGGTGCAGCCCTCAATGTAGTGAACGTAGGAGCCTTCGTCCGCAATAATCAGGGTGCGTTCGAACTGACCCATGTTCTCGGTGTTAATGCGGAAGTACGCCTGCAACGGGATCTCCACGTGAACTCCCGGGGGAACGTACACGAAGGAGCCACCGGACCATACGGCGGTGTTCAGCGCGGAGAACTTGTTGTCACCAATCGGGATGATGGAGCCGAAGTATTCCTTGAACAGTTCGGGGTATTCGCGCAGACCGGTGTCGGTGTCGACGAAGATCACGCCCTGCTTCTCCAGGTCCTCACGGATCTGGTGGTACACGACCTCAGACTCGTACTGTGCAGCCACACCCGCGACGAGCGAGTTACGCTCCGCCTCGGGAATACCCAGGCGCTCGTAGGTGGTGCGGATGTCCTCGGGCAGTTCCTCCCAAGAAGCCGCCTGACCCTCGGTCGAACGCACGAAGTACTTGATGTTGTCGAAGTCGATTTCGGAAAGATCCGCACCCCAGGTGGGCATGGGCTTACGCTCGAAGAACTTCAGCGCCTTCAGACGCATGTCCAGCATCCACTGGGGTTCGTTCTTCTTTGCAGAGATGTCGCGCACGACATCCTCGTCCAGGCCGCGCTTTGCTACCTGGCCTGCTTCGTCGGAGTCTGCCCAACCGTACTCGTAGTTGCCAATGCCCTCGAGTTCGGGGTTCATCTCCAGGATCTCTGAAATGACGGTGTCGTTGGCGTTCTGCCCAACTTTCTCAGTCATTACGGCCTTTCTTCGATGGTTATTACATTTCTCGCCGCCACCTGCCGGTTGCAGGCGCGGTAGTTGAGGGGGCTGATGCCGCGCTCAACCACGATGCGTGATGCGCAGTGGGTAAATACACAGTGCATGATGCGGTGTACGCAGTGTGCTTGCGGTGTACCCACCGTGGTTGCGGGCGGATTTCAGTGTGCGGCTCGCACCCTTGACAGGTTCATCGGGGTGTGCCGCTGGGTACTGCGGTGATTGTTACGCGGAAGATTCCTCCGAAGGTTTCCCTGCGGATTCTTCTGCGTTCTTCTCACTCTCGGCGGTGACGCGGTTCAGGGGCACGTGCGTGGTACATACGTGAGCACCCGAAGCCATGGTTGAAAGCCTACGGACATCAACACCAAGCAGGTCAGAAATAATCCCGGTTTCCTGCTCGCAGAACACTTGGAAGTCTCCAGCGAGGTCGCGCACCGGGCAGTGACCCTGACAGAGCTGAATACTTGCCAGGAAATGCTCGGGAACAGTTCGTCCTGCAGGAGGAGCGGTGACCTGAGCGGTCGCCACAAAACCATCCTTGCTCATTGCCTCTGCGAGCGCCTGCGCTCGGGCTGCCACATCGTCACCGGCGGCTTCTACGACGGGTCGGTAGCGGGCTTCCATTTCTGCGGCGCGGGCGGAGGCGAAAGCTTCGAGGGCTTCCTGGCCGACCGTGTCGCGGAGCATTTGCAGGGCTTCGCGGGCGATGATGAGGTAGTCGTTGCCGAGGCGTTCGTGGCCCTGGGGGGCGATCACGTAGCGGCGGGCGGGTCGTCCGGCTCCGGCGCCGTGCTTTTTGATGGGCGCTACCTCGATCATGTTGTTGGATTCGAGGGCGTCGAGGTGGCGGCGTACCGCTGCGGGGGTGAGGCTGAGGAGCTCACCGAGGGTTGCTGCGGATACGGGGCCGTTGTTGAGGACTTCACGCAGGACGCGGTCCCTGGTGCGTTCTTCTGCCTCGGCTTTGCGCTTGGATGTGCGTGCCGCGGAGGACTTTGTACTGGAAGCACCAGTAGAGCCCGAGGCGGCGGTTCGGGTGCCGTTTCGGGTCTGCGCCTCGTTCGTTGAGACGCGCTGAGGGGTCTTATTCACGGAATACACAAATAAAGTATGTCCTAATTAGTTTTTCTTTGGCTAGTTAGGTACCCCTACTTGCTAACTTTTCTACCTTAGGGTGAACTTTTACGTCGTAACAAGTGTGCCTTAAACGTGAGTTAGGGCATAAGATGAAGAGGGCACACACGCTCATTCATCGAAAAAATCGAAAGTGACTGTCTATGGAGACCACCACCGCGGGCCAGCAGGACCACCCCGGGCGTACATCCGCCACGCCAACGGCACACGCTGAGCACCACACGGAGCCCAGCGCCTCCCCCACCGCACGACGACGCATCATCACCGAAGAACCGGCACTCAGCATTAAAGACCTCATCAAAGAGTTCAAGCCCTCACGCGCCTTCCGCACCAAATACCCCGAACGGCTCACCGCCAGCGGGCTCTACCGCGCCGTCAACAAGGTCAATCTGCGCGTCTTCCCCGGTGAGGTGGTCGTCCTCCTCGGAGCCAACGGCGCCGGTAAAACCACGACCCTCGCCTGCGCGCAGGGTCTACTCAAACCCACCCGCGGTACCGTGCGCCTCCTCGGAGAAAACCCGCTGCAGGCAGACCCGGAGCTGCGCGCCAAGGTCGGCATTATGCTCCAGGACGGCGGCCTGCCCAACGCCATGCACCCCATCCCGCTGCTGGAACACATCTCCACCATGTACACCGACCCGTACCCGGTCGAAGAGCTGGCAGAACGCCTCGGCATTGATGCCTTCAACGGCACCACGATTCGCCGCCTCTCGGGCGGTCAGAAGCAGCGTGTCTCCCTGGCCGCCGCCCTCATCGGCCGCCCGGACGTGCTCTTCCTCGACGAGCCCTCCGCGGGCCTGGATCCGCAATCCCGCAACGTCGTCTTCGACATCATTCGTGAACAGCGTGAACTCGGCACCGCCATTGTGCTCACCACGCACCTGATTGACGACGCGCAGAAGCTCGCCGACTACGTGTACATCATTGAAAACGGCACCACGGTTCAGGAAGGTACCGTCTCCGAGCTTATTGCCAGCGACGGCACGAACCGCTTGCAGTACAGCCTGAATGCGCCCACCCCCGCCCGTGAGCAGCTGCTGCCCGCGCATCTGCGTGCCGGTGTGGAGCTCATCGAGAAGGTGCCCTACACCCCGGCTCGTGACGGCGCCCCCTCCGTGCCCGGCGAGTATGAGCTGGTCGGCACGCTACGCCCCGAGCACCTGGCGGCATTCACCTCCGCTCTCGCCGAGCGCTATCTCATGCCCATTTCTCTCACCATGGAACCGAAGACTCTTGAGGATGTCTTCCTCGACATTTCAGGACGTGATATCCGATGAGCAACACCGCACGCGCCAACAACCGGGCTGCAGAAAAGCCTGTGGAAGAGAACCAAATGGAAGAACGCGCCGCGAACACCCGCCCCAAGGTCTCCTCTATTGACGAAGATGAGGAGTACATTCCCCCGCGCGCGAACTACCCGCTCGTGCGCGTGATTGAGCAGGGCCGCTACGAAACCATGGCGATGCTACGCAACGGCGAACAGCTGATGCTCAACATCATTTTTCCCGTCATGGCGCTCATTGCCCTGCGGTTCACCGGCCTGATTGATGAGTACGCCAACTCGGTGGGGGTATCCCGCATGGATGCGGCGGTCCCCGGCGTTCTGGCGCTCTGCGTGATTTCTACGGCGCTGTCCGGTCAGGGCATTGCCACCGGTTTTGACCGACGCTACGGCGTGCTGCGATTCCTGGCAACCACTCCCCTGGGCCGTAACGGCCTGATCATGGGCAAGTGCATTGCGGTGCTGGTGGTCGTGGCGATTCAGTTCACGCTGGTGGCGGTGCTCGGATACGGTCTGGGGTGGCGCCCGGACGCTATCGCCGTCTCGCGCTCCATCATCACGATGATCATGGGTGCCGGCGCATTTACGGCGCTGGGTCTGCTCATTGCCGGTACGGTGCGCGCGGAGGCGACCCTCGCCATCGTGAATATTGCCTGGGTAATTCTTGCCGGTGCCGGCGGCGTCGTGTTCCCGCTGAAGTCCTTCCCCGACTGGTACGCCGCGGTTGTGGCATGGTCACCCTCGGCGGCTCTGGGCGATGCGCTGCGCGGCAACTTCATTCAGCATCAGTGGCTTGCCGACCCGCACTGGGTATTGATCGTATGGACCGTGGTCATTGGGTTTATTGCCTCGCGCAAGTTCAAGTGGTCCGACTAGTAGTGACCTAACTAGAAGCGACCCAGATAGAAGCACCCCAGCTAGAGGCGACCTGATTGCCCCTGATAGTCACAGCCGCAGGTAAAAAAGGCACAGGTAAAAAGGTACAGGTTAAGCCGCAGGTTGCAGGTTAAAAGGCGGGCGCCGGATATGTTCCGACATATCCGGCGCCCATTTATTTAACACAAACTTTTAGCCTCAACCGCACACAGAATGTACGGTCTGAGACTAAAAGATAGCACCCCCTCCAGAACCTTATATCTCGCCACCACAGCAAGATAGTCATCAGTTTCCGCGCGGAGGAGGGGCTTCAATCACCGAGATGCAGACCGACCCAACCACTGTTTCGGTCTGCAACCTTCCTGCTCAACCTTAACATGAGCTTCACCACTTACACAAAAATTGTTACATTACTGAACAATATTCAGCCACGAGCTCAGCAATACCACCCAAAAGTACGCACCCCACACCCGGAAAGACCAGTCAACAGAGGCATAACAGCCCGTATCACCTGTGCGTATCACCCTGTGAATGTCTGCAGCCCCACACCGGATACTGCCGTTTAGTGAACTATCCTGTTAAAACGAAAGGGTCGAAACAAACCTCCCGGCTCCCCGCACCTACCCGGGCACCTACCAGGGCATCTACCGGGTACTTACCGGGGCACTTACCCGAGTACCTACGCAGGTACCTACGAGGTATCCACCGGCGCGGGAATATGCACCCCCGAAGGCACGTTACACCCGACGGACAGCGCGCTAGCACAAGCCTGCTGGCGCATCCACTCACGTTGTGAAAGGACACCCACGTGGCAGAGAACTTCCAGTGGACTGAAACCGACCAGCGCGCCGTAGATACCGCACGTATCCTCGCCGCAGACGCCGTAGAAAAGGTCGGATCCGGTCACCCCGGCACCGCAATGAGCCTGGCGCCGGTCGCCTACCTGCTCTTCCAGAAGGTCATGAACCAGGATCCCTCCGACGACCGCTGGGAAGGCCGTGACCGCTTCATCCTCTCCCCCGGCCACACCTCCCTCACCCTGTACACTCAGCTGTTCCTCGGCGGCTACGGCCTCGAAATGAAGGACCTGGAAGCCCTGCGCACCTGGGGCGCCCTCACCCCCGGCCACCCCGAATACAAGCACACCAAGGGTGTAGAAATCACCACCGGCCCGCTCGGCCAGGGCCTGGCATCCGCCGTCGGCTTCGCCTACGCACAGCGCCGTATGCGCGGCATGTTCGACCCCGAAGCAGCACCGGGCACCTCCCCCTTCGACCACCACGTCTACGTCATCGCCTCCGAGGGTGACGTGCAGGAAGGCGTCACCGCCGAGGCGTGCGCGCTCGCAGGTCACCAGGAGCTCGGCAACCTGATCGTCGTCTGGGACCGCAACCACATCTCCATTGAGGAAGACACCGACGTTGCCTTCACCGAGGACGTAGCAAAGCGCTACGAGTCCTACGGTTGGGATGTTCAGCGCGTGGACTGGACCCGCACCGGCGACTACGTTGAGGACGTCGCGGAACTGTACGCCGCTATTGAGCGTGCGAAGGCTGTCACCGACAAGCCCTCCTTCATTGAGCTGCGCACCATCATCGGCTACCCCGCCCCCACCAAGCAGAACACCGGCGCTATCCACGGCTCCAAGCTCGGCGCCGATGAGGTTGCAGCAACCAAGGAACTGCTCGGCTTCGACCCCGCCAAGAGCTTCTTCATCGAGGAGAACGTCCTGGCACACACCCGCCAGCTCGTTGAGCGCGGCGCAGCGGCACACAAGGCATGGGACGAGAAGTTCGAGGCATGGGCTAAGGCAAACCCCGAGCGCGCCGAACTGTACAAGCGCCTCGTCGCAGGCGAACTGCCCGCAGACTACAAGGCTGCTTTCCCCGTGTTCGAGGCTGGCACCTCCGTGGCAACCCGCGCGGCATCCGGCACCGTCATCAACGCTATTGCTGATACCTTCCCCGAACTGTGGGGCGGCTCCGCTGACCTCGCCGGCTCGAACCTGACCACCATCAAGGGTGCAGAGTCCTTCAACCCGGCATCGCGAACCACCGAAGACTGGACCGGCAACCCCTACGGCCGTGTGCTGCACTTCGGTATTCGTGAGCATGCTGCCGCAGCAATCGTCAACGGCATCGTGCTCTCCTCCCCGACCCGCGCGTTCTCGGGCACCTTCTTCGTGTTCTCCGACTACCAGCGCCCGGCTGTTCGCCTCTCCGCGCTGATGGGCGTTCCCGCACTGTACGTGTGGACCCACGACTCCATCGGCGTGGGCGAAGACGGCCCCACCCACCAGCCAATCGAGCACCTCTCCTCCCTGCGCGCTATCCCCGGCTTCGACGTGGTTCGCCCCGCGGACGCTAACGAAACCGCCGTCGCATGGCGCACCATTCTGGAGAAGTCCGACCGCCCCGCAGGCATCGTGCTTTCCCGCCAGAACCTGCCCGTTTGGGCTCGTGAAGACGTGCACGCAGACGCTGAGGGTGAGAAGTTCGCTTCCGCTGAGGGCACCGCACGCGGCGGCTACATCATGGCTGACACCGAGGGCACCCCGGACGTCATCCTGATCGCTACCGGTTCCGAGGTTGAGCTCGCTATTCAGGCTCGCGCAACCCTCGCAGAGCAGGGCATCGCCGCTCGCGTGGTTTCCATGCCTTCGCGCGAGTGGTTCGCTGAGCAGAGCGAGGAGTACCGCGAGTCGGTCCTGCCCTCCTCGGTTGCAGCACGCGTCTCCGTCGAGGCCGGCCTGGCCATGAGCTGGTACGACCTGCTCGGCACCGCAGGCCGCGCCGTGTCCATCGAGCACTTCGGTGCATCCGCCGATGCGAAGACCCTGTACCGCGAATTCGGTATCACCGCGGAGGCTGTCGTGGCTGCCGCTAAGGAATCCATCGACGCCGCTAAGTAAGCGATAACAATGCCGCGGCAAACAGCGCTGCGGTAACTGCCGCGCACACTGCGCTCCCCCTGTACGGGCTGTACGGG
>ERZ772935.414-NODE-414-length-17180-cov-2.649577_pt1 | contig 17180 bp, 19 predicted proteins | sample MGYA00511683_ERZ772935 | MGnify/ENA primary metagenome ERZ772935 (study PRJEB29015, sample SAMEA2738086) | human oral metagenome | biome: human oral; feature: human-associated habitat; material: saliva | place: China | collected 2228 ...
AGACGGAACAACAGCTTGGGACCTGAAACCTAACAGTGAGAACAGCAATCAGATATTCAATGTACTCTGCAATGTTGTTCCAACTCCTCACCCTTGGACAGGAGCCTGATACAGAAAGAATATTGACCTGACTGCTTCAGAGAAACAGCAGTTCTGGTTCGAGAAATGTAAATGACTTAAGAGGTGTAAACTGTATGAATATGACTGTTCTAAAACAGTTCCTCTTGTAGAGTCTACTTATAAATGAGTTGATAATCAGATCTGGTTGAATTCAAACTTCACTGACGTAACAACATTTCAGTGATACAGAATCTTCCTCCGTAAATCTGACTTTAACTATAATCCCTACGGAACTTATTGAGAGCAGTGAGTTATGGAAACCTGAGGAGACTGAGATGAGAATACTTGTGATACTGATCTCAAGCCATCAGAGAAAGCAAAACAAGAATGGGTAAACAGATCAGTTGCTGATACAGATAAGGATTTGTACTTTGAAAAGTCTCACGGTAGAAGTTGAAGAACGAGACTTTATATCCAACAGATTGATGAGAAGACTTGTTCTTGAGAAACCTTTGACGATGTAGATGAATCTCCTATCGTACTCGTAAGAGAATACTCTTCATCTCCTTGTAATCCTGATAGATTTGTAAGAGGATATGGAGGTATTGGAGTTCCAAGAGTGGTTTGTAATCTCGACTGAGAATTCCAAATCGCTATGATCTACTATGGTGGACAAATGTTTGCTTATCTGTATTCACCATTCAAAAAACCTTTTACTATCCGTCCAGATGATTATGTATATCTTCCTAATCAAGGTATCTATCTGAATGGATTGGTAAGACCTTCAAGAAAGGAAATCGATCTTCTCTCAAATCTTGAGCTTCCTGAGAACGGATACTTCATCCCTCAAACCTCAGAGCTTACACATTTAATTGCGGCTCCAGATCAGAACGAAGGAAAGAATAGTGTTGTCTCTACTCCTATCGGATTTAGATTAAGGTGCTACTCAGAGTATGGAGAGATTCCATATATTGCTGTAGGTAATTCCCTATATTCAATCAACGGCTTCTTTATGGGGCCAAAGTGAGAATGTCAAATCCCAATAGACTGTATGGTAGATGACTACCTAGAAAAAGAGAATAGGAACATAACTCCTTGTAGATCATTACCAGTAGCTGGTAATCAGAGAAGAGTATTCGTATACGACCAAGAAATCCTAGCTGCTAGAAACCAATTCGAGATAACTTGATTCTCTTCTTGGGGAGCTAGGCTTGCATATATCGCTAACTGAGGACTTTATATCTCAGGAACTGGTATTATGCAAGGGGTATTCTGAGCAGATCTTTCTGTAAGATGAGACCTTGTAAGAGGATATAAAAGTATTCCTGCTGGTATCACTGACCTCAGAGAAATGTATACTTCGTTGCTTCTCTTTTGACCTAGAAGTATCTATGCCTTAAGAGATGAGAATGCTGCAATTACTGGGTCATACTTAAAAGCTTCTGACGTAGAAGATTGATACTATGCTCCTTGATCGTACTTCAATGATGACTGAGAGTTCTTGATTGTTAGAAAGAATAGAGTGCTTGAGACAATGGATTACTCATCATACTATGGAACGATCAAATTCACTCCTGACACTTGATTCTTTGTAAACTCACACATTAAAGGTTGTAATCCTTCTTATGATAACATTACCGTAGACGCTACCATTAATCATAGGTATATCTCTATCTATGATAACAATCACGCAGGATTTAGATTTGATCCTCAGACTGGTAAGATTACCAACAATACTCATTACTCAAAGCTGCTTATCTATGACAAGCATTATAATGTATGGTATCACTGGATCATTACCTGAGCGAGAGTTACTCGTGTTAAGGATTGAATATTCCTCTGAGATGGTATCTATTCAAATAAAGGTAGAACACGATGATGGGAAAGTGACGATACGAAAGGTGGAGAGATTATAGAAATCATCTCTGCGTATGTTGGAGAAGAATGATTACAGACTCCGAAATTCATTCAATATGTAAAGACGGCAGTTGGAGATCATTCGAGTATCACAAACGAAAGTATCTGGTCGTATGAACAGACGTTCTGAGGTGAACGCTTCATTCATAGAGTTCCTATCACTAACGCAAGATACCCTCAACTTCTCGATAGAAAAGATGAGAACTGAGTGATTAAAACGTATGATGATGGATGAACAATCTACTGACACGGTAAGATGAAACCTCATACTTTAATGTCAGAGATCCTTAATTACCAAAGTTATGATTCATTAACAACTGTTATTGACTCAGACCCAATGACTTCCGAGACTACTATGTGAATGTATGCCTCAATCAAAGAAGCGATATGAAGACCAGCAAATCTCTTGGAGTTGACAATATCTGCCAAGTGACTAGACAATGTCCAGTTCGGTTCTTTCTACATTAGTTATTATGTTCTTGACGCTATGAGCATATCGAGAACACTAATATAATGATCTCAGATTTCTCAGACAGAGTAGATGATCTGAAAATCAATAAATGAGAATACTGTCAATCAGTATTAGCTGGCTCTGCCTGCTAGGTTTTAATTCTTATTATTACTAAATGCCTACATTAGACGACGTAATTAATTATGTTCTTACTACTGAGGAGCTTTCAGATTTGCCTACAATCGCCGACGCACTTAACGAAAGGTTCGCTTCGGAAATCGGATTGGCTATTGAAGAGGCCGCTGAAGTAGAAGAAGCACCAGCAGAAGAGGGTGCGCCTGCTAAGGAAGAAACTCCTGCTAATTTACCTCCACTAGGACTTTAATGGAAAATCAAAAGATAGAAAAGCTTTGGGCTATTATCTCTGCACTCTCGAATGAAGAGCAAAAAGAACTTGCTGAGAGAGTTAAAAACATAAAAGAGCTTAGTCCAAGAGTTAAAAAAATGGTTGGGCTTTTTGAGAAGCTAAATGAAGAAGAGAAATCAGAATTTTTTAGAAACGTAAAAACGACTGATGAATGAACAAGCGAGGCAGATAGCTCTGCAGAAGTTGAATGAAGCGGTGAGCAAACCCCTAACACAGCACCAGACGGGGGAGCAGATAGTGAACCAAGCAAGCAATAGCGTACAGAAGAATATTTCTAAGTACGACGCTGCTATGCAGAGTTTACTAACTGGAGATAAAGCTATCGACTCATTGATCAGGACTCCTGAATCTCAGTGGTCTCCGTATCAAATCGCAGTAGCTAATCTCAATAAGGACCTTAGAGACCGCAACAAGAAATTCCAACAAGCGAATAACAAGAAGCTTGTATTAGAAAACGAACAAGCAAACATTGCTTCTGCAGGACAAATTATGATGGCGGCATATCGTGACGCTATGAATAAATCAGAAGCAAGTGCAGAAAAACAAATGAACGCTAATACTTTGAACGCTAATATCCAAGCAGGTTCAGCAATCTCTGGATCTGGTGGGTTATCAAATAACCCTGCCGCTGCAGCTCAAACAAGGCTAACAGCACAGAACCAAGCGAATGCTCAGAATATGCAGATCGCAGCGAACAGAGATACAACATTAGCAAACCTTACAGCTCAAGGAGCAAACGCAGAACTACAAGCTGCACAAGCTCAGAAACAGATGGAGTTGCAAGAGAAACAAATCAATGCGAATATTGATAATGCAAACAAACAGCTTGAAATCGCTAAGGCAAATGCAGCTGCTCGTAGCCAGTACTCTACTACTTCTAAGGGTGGTAACGGTACGAGTACCGTTACTAAAACATTCGACCCTAGTAAGTTTACTATCGGTAAGGATGGGCTTGCTTACTCTAGCGATGGTAAGACTGTTATTAAACCCGGTCAAGAAGGGTTTGATGATATTAAAGCATATCAAGATAAGCAAACACAAGAGATAAAAGGTAAACAAGATCTTATTGCTCCTAGTATCGCTGCTCTCGTTACAGCTAATCCAAATGCGGGAGGAGTAATCGCTGGGCTATCAAGTCTTCTTGGTAGATCACTTTAACATTTAATGACACCCAATGACAGAATACAAATTACCTCCAAAGGAAGCTGTGCTACCAAACGGTAGAGTATCAGCTATTTGAGTAGAAGAAACAGAAAATATCTTCGGAATTGAAAGGTTGACTGATCTAAAAGATATCGACTATTCAGCTCTGAAGAACCCAAAGCTTGGATATATCTACTTCCTAGGGTATAGACCTCAGGTCGGTACAGATAAGAAATTCGCTTTCTTCCCTGTAAAAGATCCAGCTTATAAGTGACAAGACGTGTAACTTTATATTTAACGCAAATCTATGGGTAATACACAAGACAACTGCGGACCAGATATAGCTGGATTTTGCAACGCCTTAGATAATTGCCCTACGATAGGACAACTGAAAGCTACTGATCAGCAGATCAGGACTTGGATTAAAAACGTTGAAGATAAGATTGAACTTAGAAATCCAATGTCTGGTAACCAGTTAACGAAAGGATTGAAACAGAGAATGGAGGAAGCGGAAGCTTGCTGTACAGAGAATCTCAGAAAAATGGATGAACTCAACAGAGTTATCTGAGAGGTCTGAGATAATGTTACTTTCCTTAAGAACTGGAATATCAGACAAGACGCTCAAATGAAGTGACTTGTAAACAAAGTTATCTTAGATAAAATCTATAGTAACTTTGAAGAATGGATTGAGAATGTATATATCCCCCAGTGTGATTCACTAGAGAATAAATACATTGAAGGTAATATCTATGTAAACGTTAAACAATCAGATGAAGCTAGGAATGCTACCTATGTAAACGTTAGGAAATGGTGGGATCAAAGTCCTTGCTCAGCTAATGACTGGCAAGAACTTTACTATACAGCTCCAGCTGATACGCTTTCAATTCTTGGTATTGATCCGATTAAAGTAGATCATCCTTCAAAGCATACTTGGACAATCTCAATCGTACCAGAGAAACTCTGAGATATGATTGCTTGACTAAGAACGCTCGACCTTTCTAAGGTAGACGTGACCCTTGGTCCTGTATACTTTGAACCGATTTTCAAAGAGTCTGCAACAATCCAAGAGAACCTTACCGTAGGAAATACGACTAAGACTAAGCATTTAGAAGCAGACAATGCTCACATAAAAAAGGCTTGTATTGAAGAGATGACTTGTGATACTAAGTTTACTGGCCACCCCAAGTTCGAAAATCTAACTGCTGACAAAGTTATTACAAAGAACATAACTTCTCAGTGAGGGGTAGTAGAAATGAATGGGAACATTAAACTTGAAGGTCACGTAGAAATCCCAAAGATTGAATGAGATATTAGAATCGAAGACAAACTTACTGTTCCTGACGTAAATGTTACTGTCAAGGTTGAGACTCCTGTCTTGAGAGTATCGCACGATACTTACCTTGGTGGTAATACTTATATCGATGGACCAGTTACTTACAGAGATAGGAACGATAGTGCTGCTGAGCCTGTATGTTTAGACAACGCAATCAAGAATCTCTTTAGACCTTCTTGGTGAATGTTTAAGCTTTCAGGATCTATGCACGCTAACGGAGAGCCTAATGGTACTTGTTGAGGTATTGGTAGTAATGTTATCAAAACCTTTAATGACCATCAAGACAATCCTGTAAGTGTAAAGAATGTTTGAGATCCAGATAATCAAACAAGACTAGAGTGGATTAAAGATTTCTGATGGACGCCTTGAGTGTTTGTAACCGACGTTCCTTGAATATGACAAACCGTTGTAATCAAAGGAGACGGAGCTGACGCTGGTATCTATCAGGTAAACTATAATCTCACAGTAAGAATACAAGACTTTGACGCACAAACAAAGAACAATATTACCTCTGCAAGATCAGGACTTGTAATTTATGATATGACTAAGCCTGACTCTGGGTATATTATCGACGATAAATTCCATCCTGAGAAAGACTCATTCGAATTTGAATGGCAGCACTCTCACGGATTTTATGACGATAGTTACCCATCAGGAAGCAATGATACAACGAATCCTGCTACATTGTACTATAGAAGTTATCCAATGGATAATCTTGCTAACGGACACGCTCAGAACCCTCCTTTCAAAAGTTATGTTGCTAGGAGTCTCGGGTATTATACCTTTACGGTATCTACTCTTATCTGAGTGAAAAGTTATGTTGTAGTAGCTCCGTTTATCAAACTTGCTTCTGGTATCGCTGGCGGTACTCAAAGTTACAAGCTTGATATCACAACAGGGGTATGGAACACTGGAGGACAATCTTCTTTCTCTGTTCATAAAATTGCTAATCTTTGACAGCCATTTGAATATCACTGTTGAAGAGACAATTAGTTTATTTATTACTATTTATCACAAAAATGCCTACTACTACAGGAAAGCCTTGCAATGTAAGACCAAATTCAACAACAAAGTTGAAGGCTTATGACGATTGCCACGGAGAGTTTGAGATAGCAGTTGGTGACTTGCCTAATGTCCCTGAAGCGGATATTTGTGCGGTTGTTGCTAACTGTCCAACTATTAAATCTCTTCAGCAAAAAGACGCGCAAATCCAAGCGCAAGTTAACCTTATCGAGAATGATAAGTTTAATGATATCAATACTAAGATCAATCAGCAGAACACTGAGATCAACGGTATTAAAGAAAAGAATGATCAACAGGACTTCGTTATTGGTGAAATTAATGATAACATTACTACTCTTAAGAACTGGAATATTAAACAAAATCATCTTATCGAATCTCTACAGGCTAGAGTAATTCTTGATAAGACGTTTAATAACTTCGAGGAGTGGGTGGAAAATGTATATATCCCACAAGCTAACGCTCTTACAAATAAGTACGTTATGGGTGATATGTATATCAACGTAAGTCAGTCAATCGCAGCTACTAACGCTACCTATGTAAATGTTAGAAGCAGCAATTCAAAAGCTCCATACTCTGCTAATGATTGGCAGAAGCTCTACTACTCAGCTCCTGCTGACGTATTAAGTGTGCTTGGTATCGACCCTATCGAGGTGTCTCATCCATCAAAACACACTTGGGCTTTGTCTTTGAACCCTACTAAATTCCAAGACTATATGTCTCAGCTTAGAGAACTCGATCTTTCTAAAGTAAATGTTACTCTTGGAGAGGTATACTTCAACCCAGTTATTAAAGAGTCAGCAACTATTCAGGAAAACCTAACAGTTGGAAACACAACTACAACTAAGGATCTTACTGTACAGAATGGTGCGACTATTAAAGACCTTACAACTACAACTGCTAAGCTCGGAACAGTAACTGCTCCTGTAACTTTCAACGAGAAAGTGACAGTAACTGATACTGTAGAAGCTACTACTCTTGTAGGTACTGGAACAGCTACTATCAAGAACGCTACGCTTACTGGATCTACTAAGATCGAGAGAGTAGATGGTGACTTGTACGCTTCTGAGAATGTAAGAGTTGGAGAGAAATTGACAGTGGGAGGAACTGCTACATTCGATACAAGAGCAGAGATTAACACTGCTGTGGTATCTAGCAGACTTGAAATCCCTACTGCTGATAATATTAAGATTGGTGGAGTAGACTTCCAGACTTGGCTTCTTTCATTCGGTAACGCTCACTGGCAACCTAAATAATTTTTAATCTCTAAAGTAATTATAGACTATGGTATTAGACGTAGCATATCCATTTGGAGATTTGACACTTAGTGACTTGCTTGCAGTATCTAGCTGCGAGCTTGTCCCTAACTCTATTCCTCTCTTTGATGGTAAAAGATGGAAACTCGCTCCGCTTCCTAGCGGAGGTGGAGGTTGAGGAAACTCAGCAGACGTTGAGGAACTCAAAAGAAAAGTTAGAGAACTAACTGAAAAAGTAAATCAGAACACTACTAAGTCTAGCAAAGTAACAGAGCTTGAAAGTAAAATCGCAGAACTCACTCAGAAGATCAATGACCTTCAAAGTTCTGGTGGTACAAACTCTACTAAAGTAACAGAGCTCACTCAGAAAGTTACTCAGCTAGAAACTAAAAACCAGCAACTAGAAAGTAAGGTAACAGACCTTACTCAAAAGCTTACTCAGTTAACTACGAAGGTTGATGGTATCGAGGCTAAGCTACCGTTCTTCGGATCATTCACTATGAATGGTACAGCGGCAGGCCACACCGATACAAAAGTAACAGAAGGAACTTTCTTGTCTTACAACATTACAGGTGAGGTTAAGGGTCAAACTCTTGATCTTAGCGTTGAGAATGGTAAGATTAAAGCAGCTTCTGACGCTTCTGAAAACTTGACTATTAACTATATGGGTATTAAGGCTTAGTTTTTATTCTTTATTTATAAGATATAAATGGCTCATTTAGTTGCAAGAATCTCAAAACCAAGAGCCGCTAATCAAAAGAAACTACAGAAGACTTTTTCAAACGAGTCTTCTGTGGTAATCTTAGATTCAGCTATCAAAAAAGACTCTTTCGTTGTATGGACATTCCAAGAAAACTTAGACGCAGATATCGAAATCCTCCTTGATACAGGTAAGATGACGATCAATGCTACTAAGAATATTACAGGAACTATCTATATTGGGCTTCTTAATATTTAATCTTTAACAGAAGACCGTTATGAATAACGCTTGAAGAATAATTGACATAGACCTTAAACCTGAAAATATCAAAGCAGGTGTTAATATCTACGGAGTAACAGGGACGTTTAGAACAGCTACTTGAAATTATACCACAACAAATGGTAAAAACTTTGGTACGCTATTGGAAGTAGAAGATATGGGACAAATGCGAGGTACTGGTTATCAGTATCAAGGTTGATCTCTTGGTAGTAACTATGTAGCTGGTGGTTGGTATTATCCATTCGCTTTCAATAGCTGAGATAAGTATTACTTCTGAGGACTAAGAAAATGTGAATGTACAAATAACTGTTCTGGTAAAGCCGACGTGTTTCAAGTAGTTATCTATACTCTTGATAAAACAACGAAGACTATTACCTATAGATATGAGGATTTGTGATATAGTTACCCTCCTATAATTGATGGTATCCACGAAGTCTCTCCAGTTACTAATTGGCTTGACTACGGTAACGAACTTAAAATGTTCTTTTGGGGAGATTCTAGTAGAAATAACTATGTAGTTGCTGCCTGTTATACTATCGATAAAACAACAGGTGCTATCACAAGAACTCTGCCTACTGGTAGTAATGAGTTCTGAGTGATTGATGGATTGAACAGAATTGATAATATACCATCGCTTGGTTATGATAGTACAAAACCTGTAGCACAGTTAGAGACGAATAGTGATGATGGTAAAATCTATAAGGGTACAGTACATAAAATCGGAGACAACCACAAGTTCTTCTTCCTCGTCGGATACGACAAATTTTAATTTACAATTTAGAAATCTATGGCTAAAATTGTAGAACAGATAGTGAATCTTAAGACTATCAAACAAAAGCTAGACCAGATTTCTGCAGGAACTATAAGCATTATCGACAACCTCACGAGCTGAGGTTCCGATAAAGCCCTGTCCGCAGAACAAGGTAAAGCTCTAAAAGATCTCGTGGATACTGCGAATAGAGAGATTGCTGCTATCAAGAGAATCCTACAATCTAGTGACGTAAACCTTGATACTATCGAGGAAATCATTACAAAGATTAAGGCAATGGATAACGCATTGTGAGGAATCTCTACAGTAATCGAAACTAAAAAGAATGAGCTTCTCGGGACAATGAGAAGTGAACTCAATCAAAAGGTCCAAGAGTTAACTGATTTAATAAACACAAAAGCAAGCCAAGCAGATATCGTAGATAACCTTACAAGCGACGCCACCAACAAAGCTCTCTCTGCTAAGCAGGGTAAAGTTTTGAAGGGGTTAGTCGATGGGGTGACTACGACTGCTGAGGCTAACAAACAAAAGATCGAGGCTATGGAGCCTAAGGTTACTGCGAATACCAGTTCTGCGGCTACACTTACGAGTAAAGTAAGTACACTAGAAACTACTAGCCAAGGTTCAACTACTAAACTTACTCAGCTTGAAGGTAAAATCACTACTGAAACTCAGGAACGTAAAGCTGCCGACGGAGCATTAAAAACCGAATTGCTTGGTAAAATTCAGGAAGTAGAAACCAAGAGAGAAGAGAAAGACAACTGGGCTAAGACTCAGATCGAAACTGAGTTACCTAACAAGATAACTCAAGTAGATGGTAAAGTAACCACAAACACTCAGTGACTAGCTACTCTTAAAAGCCAATTTGAAACCTTTAAAGGTACAGCCACAAAGTTCGACCAAGCTAATATAAAGAACACGCTTGGTAGAGTTACTCACGCAACAGACGGATGGCTCGCTGCCGAGGATTTCAATAGAGTAATTCCAGAGAAAGATAAAGTTCGTATCTCTCCCGTATTATCTGAGTCTGCTATGATCGATTTCTATGCGGCAAATAAGCTAGCACTCTTCCCAGTTAATCAAGTGAAGTTTGAAGTATCTCAGGATGGGAATACTTGGACACCTTTTAATCCGCCAGAGAAAGACGTAAAACAAGTATTTTCTGGATATATTACAGGTCCTGCCACAATACAAACTCCTCATCCCAATAAATACCTAAGAATAACGCTTGACGTATTTAATACAGCAAACAGAACTGAAAGATATTTCTTGGCTAATAAGCTGTTTATCTATGCTCATACTACAGGAAAACCTACAACGGTTAACCTTGAGAAATCTACAATAGGTGCGCCTAATAACTTTGTGCCGATATATACAAAAGATTCAGCAGGTACTATGGCTGTATGGCCTTGATCTGCGATCATCCAGCACGAGAATATTCTCTTCTGAGGTAGAGATCAACAGACTAGTAATATAAGAAAGTTGAGAATTACAATGTACTGTGCTACAAGAACTAGAGCAGATGAAGTTCTTGGTATCTGAGGTATTAGATGGTATGGAGAATCTAACTACATATATTCAAATGATCTTATGAACCAAGGAACTATCTATTCTTGGGATGGAGATGGAAACGCTGCTTTCCCTGCGAAGGTCTCAGTAAATGCCGAGCCTACTGAAGAGAAGGACGTGGCTACTAAGAAGTATGTAGACAGTAAAACTGGAGGAGTTCCTGATACCAGAACTGGTTGAGGACTACTTAAATTCTGGACTGGAGATAAAACTCAGTTTGACGCGATAGCGACTAAGGACGCTAACACGATTTATTTTGTAAAAGAATAATCGCTTTTAGTTTATAATCAGCTTTATATATGCTGAAACTTAACACACAAGACCTAACTCCTTATCTCTGAGGAGTTAAGTTAAACTCAGTACGATGGTGAGAGAATAAGGTATGGCCTGTTGGTAGCCCGAAATGAACTTGGTGGGAGCCTGATGAGAATGTTGTGTATTGGGAATCTATGAAATGAGGTTATTATTCGATTGCGAAATCTTGAATTAATAATCGTTTCTCTTGTGAATATCAGTGATATACTAGTACCTTTGCTGGGCAGTCTCATTATTCTATGCCTTTTGATTATGATGAATTTAGTATATCTGCGAGTGTTCTGCTACATAATACTTCTTGATATCAAGTTCTTTTTAGATGGTCTGACTCTTCTGGTAATGACGCTGCTAGAATGTATCTTACCTGATATGGTTGATGACCTGTACTAAGAATAGGGAATGATGAAACATATTATGTTTGAGCTCAATTATGAGTATGATATGAAACTCAGATATTTGTGTCAGTCAGTAAAACTCGTGTATGTATAGTTATAAATTGAGTTGTTGGATTCAACAATGTAAGGCATAAAACTTGACCTATGCAGAGGAATACAAATTATTTGTTCTCTATATTTAATAGATGGTATAATCCTACAGAATGAATATCAGGAACGGCAAGAGACGTGGTTGTTTGGAACAAAGCATTGACTCTTGAAGAATATTCTACTTTCATTGATAAGAGAAAGTATGATATTACCTACAGAATCAACCCCTTCACCGAAGTTTATTGGGCGAATAATTACTGAAACAAATTTTACCTTAAAAGATGAACTGGTACTTATTCTATGACTGTAGCAACGCCTGTAGAAGAGTCTTGAGGAGTTTGATACTTCTTCAACAATGGTAATCATATAGATACAAAACAAACAACACTGCCAGAGAGCTGGACGTTCTCTATGTGGTTTAAAACACCTAGGACTTATACGTATGCTACGACCGCTTCTCTTGTTTGAACTTATATGTGATACCGTGGTAAAGCGGCTTTCATCTTGTGACTCTCTTGTAGAGATACTGATAGTTGAAAGATAGGATTTTGGATGAGAGATGACTCTGGGAAAGAAGTTAATCCTCTAATAGAATGAGATCATCCTTGAGTTAATAAACGGAATCACGCTGTTGTTAGTTATAATAAATCTACAAAACAGTTATTGTTCTCAACAAATGGTAAAGTGGATTACAGAGAAACTGTTGATCTATGACCTATAAACTTTAATTCTCTTACTCTATGATGAGGTAGACAGCCTGATCAAAATGTAAAATGGCCTTTCACTTGAGTTATACAAGAGTATATTTCAGAATGAAAAGCTTGGACCGAGGCGGAGATAAAGGAATATTATAACAGGACAAAGTTTAAATATACAAAGATAAATAATTATGTACCTAAGAGTTACGCACAGGGTTGACGTACAGTCCAATACTTTCCTTTCTTCGATGACTATAAAACTAAAATGAACTATACCTCTCCTTATGATACTTTAGCAACAACGTGATATAGTACGTGGATACACGACAATGCAGTATACGTACCATCGCATTGAGTTTTCCACGCCTTATCTATGTGAGAGTTCGAAGGAACCACCGTGTCGTTTTGGATGAGAACCGCACATTTTACTAGTCAATTCAGTCCTTTCTATGTGTCTTGATCAATAAACTGAGGACACGCCGTATATTGATTATATGTCACTGGCTGAAATCAGTATACATTCAGAACTCGAGACGTGCAAGACGTAGTTATCACTTCTAATCGTCATATATTGACTGACAATAGATTTCATCACGTAGTTATGACTCACGATAAAGCTAGTTGAATGAAGAGATTGTTTATAGACTGAGTGAAATTGTGAGAATTAATAGCTCCATTTACAGACTGGAGTGCAAAAGATGATAGCTGATCTTATTGGTGGTTCTTAAACTGAGCCTCAAGAAGAAATGAAAGAGATTGACTTAATGCTCAGAAAATTGCCTATAGAGAGTTTATTATTGAACAAAAAGCACGAACTGAAGAAGAAGTAAAAAAATATTATGAAGAAACTAGACCTTATTTAAATTACTAAATGCACGAAGTTAACACAACTTGAGCGATTGCAGGTATGTTCTGAGGTGTAAGCCTCTCTGCAATCTTAGGATACTTTGGAATGAGTATCGAAATGACCACAATACTTTGAGTACTTCTCTTCGCTGACTTCATTCTTGGAGTCACGAGAGCGAGGTACTTTAACAGAGCTAGTGTAACTAGCACCAATATGTACAAGGGATTAACAAGAAAGATCACCAGACTCGCCTTACCATTCATTATGATAGGTGCTTTGAAGTGAGCTTGAGTGTCTAATCCTGAGTCGCTCTCTTATGCAATCGTAGGAATCATTATCGTGTCTGAGGGGTATTCTTGTCTGAGACATATCTATACCATCAACACTGGTAAAGACCTTCCTGAGATCGACGCTTTCGAACTCATATTGCAAAAAGTTCTTCCACTCTTCTCTGATAAACTTGGTAAAGAAATTAAGCCTACGGCGACAGCAGAGGAAAAGAAGGAAGAAGATACAAAGCCTAGTTCTTAATAGGCTGCAGACCATCTCTGTGGCTTCACCGAGATGGTTTGTTTTTAATTACTAAACTTAATAACTAATGTTTAGACGACAAGGGATTAAAGAAATTGCTAATCAAAGAGATGAAGCTGCTTGTACTGCGTTCGCACTCTGTTCTATCATCAACGGGTTTAAAGATCCAAAGTATAAAGCAGAAGGCCTAGAACGAGAGTATCTTAACGGTTCCGACTTCTTCGCACTGGTAAACTCTAAGTATCCCGCTGATATTCAAGGCTCTCTTACTACTACACAAGCTTTGGTATACGCTAAAGAGATGGGATACATTAAGGATTATTCTACCATCAAGCTCGATCAGATCACTTATAATATGTTTAAGCTTGTCTTCAAAGCAGGTGCGCTTCTTATTCTCAATGTTAATAAGATTAACTGGGACGCTATTACTCCTACTAATCCAGTAGCTCAGCTTGCTAGATGAGGAGTGCCTCACGCTGTGGCTTGAGTGGATTACGATGACGAAAACCAAGTTATTAAAATCCTCAACTCTCGAGGAGAGGAACGAGGAGATAGAGGTTACTTCTATATCAAAGCTGCCGATCTTGCTCAGATGGTATCTCGAGCGCAGATCGTATTCGACTCGTCTGATAAAGAAAATATGGCTAAGCTCAATTATAGGAATATGCTGAGTAAAGCCATTAAGATTATCTCAGACCAGTGGAAGTACGGAACTGAAGATGAGCAGCAGGCGATGAACTTCGCGAACTCTATGCTTCGTAAAATATGCTTACAGCAAAATCACCAGTATAATATGGACAAAAAGAAGGCTACTGATTTTATTAATAAACACTTATAACAATGTATCCATTCACAGATAAGGTTGCTACCACCAAAAAAAGTAGATGAGTAAACCCTTGCTATGGTATTGTTATCCACCACACTGCAGGAGGAACTTACAAAGGTAATATGAATTATCTTTCTGAAAGATCCCCTAAACCAGAGGACCGCAAGAATACTGTATCTGTACATTTTGTAATTGGACCAGACGGTGAATGCGGTAAGATCGGAGATCCTAGAGATATTCTCTGGCACGCTGGTAACGGTAGCTGGGGGAAAACTCCTAATGTAAACTATGTTATGATGGGTATTGAGGTTGTAGGTTTCTGAGAGCCTAATGAGAAACAGTATGAAAGACTTACTGATTTGGTGGAGTATCTTATGGGAAACTTCCCATCTGTAGAGCGTATCAATATCATCAGACACTCAGACTGCACTCAGGCTAGAGAATTTACGAAAGAGAAAATCCTTTGGGATGGTAAAAGAAAAGTTATCAAACGAGATATCTGACCTAAATTTTTCCCAGAGGGATTTGAGAAATGGAGGGAAAATCTCCAGCCTAAACAGGTATCTAAGTACGGAGAAGCTTAATCAACTTCTCCTTGTAAAATCAAAAAAAATGATTATACTTACATTTGTTTTATATGTCAATAAGATTTATGAAGAGAAAACGAATCCTGAAAAAGGATCCTCAATATACCGCTCCAGACGGTACAGTTCATAAATGAACAACACAAAAAGAGTTTGACGAAGTAGTTAAATCGTATACTCCTGACTACGACGTTCTAAGGAATAGAAAAGTCGGAGACGCTACTGCGAATGATATTTTCCTTCAGGCTCTTGATAAGTTTGGTGAGAATCCACAAGCTTTCTCTCCAGAACAGATCCAAGCGCTCAAGTGAGCAGCTACAAGTCTTGGATATATTTGACAAGAGGAGACGCCTAAAGCAACAACAACTCAAACCGAAACCCCTCCTCAACAGAACACTAAGCATCAGGACGTTGCGAAGCAGACACCAGCTCCTAAGAATATCTATGAAAATCTAACTTCTACTGGTACTACTACTCCTCAGGGTACTGAGAAAGATAAACTTCAGCAGTGAGGTAGACAAGCTTTATATCAGTTTATGCTATAATGATAGAAATGCAGGTTGGTACAACTCAAGAAGATAGCTCTATGGAATCTGTTATGTGTATAAGTAGGTCAATAAATAATGCTATCACTGACGCTTATATGGCTTTATCAAGATTGAGTTGCAATAACAAAACAGAGCAGCTTGCTCATCTTAAGGAGAAAATCATTCCGCTCTTGCTAAATGTAGCTGATGAAATATCAAATCTCAATAAATCAATGTTTGATATCCCAGTGAAAGAGGAGACTGAAAAGAAAGTCTGTCCTGAATGCTGAGTAGAGCTTGAAGACTGAGCTACTCAGTGTCCAGAGTGCGAAACTGTTTTAGATACTAACAACTAGTATGCAATGCTTAAAAAATTTATTAACGCTGAAACGTGATCTACCGTTGTGTTTTGACGTGACTTCGATCTGTCAAAAGAAGCGTGGGAAAAGAGTCTTTGAACTACGATTGAAGGATCAGTTTCTTTAATAGAAGCCGATGAGCCTAAGAAGAAGGAAAAGAAAAAAGACGAAGCTTTAACTACTAAGAAAGAAGAGTAATGGCTTGTACCCCTTGTCAGCAAAGAGCTGAGGCTAGAAGACAGGCGATGATAGCTGCGGCTATTGAACAGAACCCAGAACTAGCTAAATCTATTGGCGTTGTTCATAATTCATATTCAGATCCTGTAACCACTCTACCTAGACACGAGGGACCTACGGAAGGTATCCTTCCAAGAATAGATGAAATGCCTAGTAATTCTGTATGGAATGACGGCTATCTCGCTTTTATGCAGAGTAGATGAAACAATGCAGTGCAATGAGAATAAGATAAAAAAGCTTTTAGCTTGGGAAATGTACAATAACCCGGCTACTAATCCAGAAGGATTACCACTAGAATACTTTGAAGATAGAGTTAGAAATCAACCTATGACCAAAGAGCTTAAAGCTCAGTATACTAAGGAGAAAGTAACTTTCCCTAAGTATGGAGTAGAGAATGATTACTCAAAAATAGATACTTTATCTGCTAAGATAAATTAATGGTTGTACATAATTTTTACGATAAGTATACCATCAATGACGCTAACTTTGGTTGTCAGAGAGTTATCGTAGCTGACTGTCCAGAGTGAAACAACTCTGGCTCTCATCGCTACGCTTCTCTCTGTGAGTTACTCGAGAATTGCCCTTGAGTAAAACAACTCACAAGACCGTGTATCGTTGACGCTCTTAATAACATTACAAACCTTAACGGATTTACTACTACCGACCCTAACAAAAGATTCCTTCGTGTAACTTCGAACGGTTGTCTTGAGGTCGCTAGTCCTTGTGTTTGTAATGATTGAGACCGTCTCGTAGCAGCGTCAAGAGGCGACCAAAATCCTTGAACCTTAGACTCTAAGGTAAAATGATCTTGCTCACACGATTGATTATACTGTATCGATATCGAAGA
>ERZ772935.416-NODE-416-length-17058-cov-3.504088_pt1 | contig 17058 bp, 21 predicted proteins | sample MGYA00511683_ERZ772935 | MGnify/ENA primary metagenome ERZ772935 (study PRJEB29015, sample SAMEA2738086) | human oral metagenome | biome: human oral; feature: human-associated habitat; material: saliva | place: China | collected 2228 ...
CGGTGGCGACCACTACAGGGTCGTCGACAAAGGCCAAAGGCCACGTCAGCACGCGGGCTGTCGGGTTGTTATTGTGGTTTTGGATGCGTACCGTACCTGATTCGATTTGCGTGCCGTCCGGCAGCTTGCAAATGTCAAACGTGCCGATTTTTTGGTGCACGGTGAGCGCGGCTACTGCCTCGGCAAAGTCGGTGATTTCGGCGGCGCGGTGGGTGTGACTTTTGGGTGCAACCTCGTCGCGGTTGGCTTTGCGCTGCAAATCCGCCGCCAGCGTGGAGGCATCCAGTGCTCCGGCATTGGTTACTTTTCCGTAAGCCTTAATCCACATCACCACGTCGTCCAAGCTGTTTTGAGCCTTGATACACAGCACCATAGCTAAGGCTTTGGGGCGGTTTTCGGCCGCGACGGGGACAACGCGCGAGGCATCGAAGTCAAACGCCGAAGGGACGGTGTAGCCGTCACCGCTGTCGCCGGTCCATCTCTTCCAGCCGCGCTTACTTACGGCTAATGCGCCACTAGCTGTAACATCATCAAAGAGTTGACGGGTTTGGTCGGCTCCAGAATCAATCGAACCGGTGATGTTACGAATGGCGTCGCCCTGCTGTGTGCCGACCGTGAGGCCGACCGCAGCGTTGCGGATAAAGCGGTCGTCGGCTTTGGGTACGGCGGCGATACTGCCGTATTGCGCCACCAGTTTGCGGTATAGCTCGGGATAGGCGGACTGAGTAACCCTAGTGGCAATCTCGTCGTACTTAATCCAGCTGTCCGGGATGTCCGCAACCGGGAAATAGGCAGTCATGCCGATGTCGGAACGCGTGAGGTTGGGCAGTTTGTTGCCACCCAATACGCGGTGCAAGTCGGGATAGGTGGCCTGTGCAAAGGTGCTGCCGTCGGCCTTTAAAAAGCCTTCTTGGCTGGTAATCGCGCGTGGAAAGCCAATTACCGCGCCAACGGGCAGGCCTTTGCCGGCGGACTCAACTGCCTTGTCGTAGGCAGCCTTAACTGCCTTCGGTGTCGCCGCCAGCTCTTCGCTGCTGCTGTTGGTGGCAGACGAGAGCTGGACAATGCCGGCCTTGGTGGTGCTGGCCGCACCCGGTTTGTACTCCTCCTGCTTTTTCTTCAAATACTGCGTCCGCGCGGCCAGTTCCTTGGCCTGCCGGTTGGCAATGCCGTTCGGCCCGCCCAATACCGGGTCGGTGGTTTCCAGCTGGTAGATACCTTCCGCCCATTGCGGGTTGTTCAGTTCTTCCGTGATATTCGCCATTTAAGCTGCTCCAAAGTTAAAGTTGCCGTCGTAGGCCGCCCGCCCGTTGTAACGCAGGGGGACGGCCTGATAATCCAAGGCTGCCAACAGGCAGCGTGCCGGCGCGAAGGCGGCCAGCGTTTTGCGTAACAGCGCGGCCTGGTCGTTGGTAATCACGCTGTTCATGATGATGCGGTAGTGCGCCCAGTAGCTGCCGGCACCATAAACATGGCTGCCGTTGTAGTTGATGCTGCCGTCGTAGGTTTGACCGCCCATCCCTTCGATAATCCGCACCTCACCAAACCCGAGCCGCCGCACGATCTCGCGGATGGCCCACGGCGTGCCTTTGTAGCGGTGCAGCTCGTACGCACCTTTAATCAGCTTGCGGCGGGCGTCGTCGCTTTCGGCCAGCCAGTAGCCGTCTTCGCCCAGCAGGCTGCGGCTTTCGGCCAAGAGTTCGAGATGCTCGGGGGCGACCAGATCGACTAGGCGCGGCATCAGGCGCGGCAGTTCGGCCAAATCCAGCCGCAGGCCGAGTTCGGCCAGCGCGCGGGCGCGTTGGTCGCGTTCGATAATCGCGGCGTAGGAAAGTTTGGCCATCGCTTAGCCCTCCGCCGTTTGCGCGGCGGCGCGGATGTTGGCGGCAGTACAGCGCGCCCATTGGTCGGGCTTAACTTCGGTCAGCGGCAGGCCGTGTAGGACGACGTTGTATACGCCTGCCACTTTTAAGGCCGTCTGAATATCGAGCGGCACGATGTCCAAGCCCAGCTTGGTGCGGCGTTTGGTCTCGTAGGCAGTCCAGGCGGCACGGGCGGCGGCGAGCACTTCGGCGGCGTTGGCACCGGTAAACAGGGTGAGTTCGGCGTCCAGCGTGTAATCCACGGCCCGCGGTGCGGCTACGGATACGGTGTCGCACAGCGGCCGGCGGTCTTCGGCCGACAGGGCAGCCTGAACCTTGGCCAAGAGTTCGGCCGACGGCAGGCCGTCTTTGGCCAGTACGGTCACGGCGACCAGGCCGCCGATTGGATTGCCTGCGCCGTCGCGGGCATTGGCGACGTGGACGTCGGCCACGGCGGCGCTGGCCTGCCGCGCCCAGTATTGGTAGGCGCCTACCGGCCCGGCGACCGAAAAACTTTCAAAGGCCAGCAGGATGCGTTCGCGGTAGGCTTCGTCGTCTTCCGCCTCCGAGCCGCCTGCCGAAACGGTGGTATTGGCAACGGTAACGTCGGTAACGGGGTGCAGCCGCTCGGACAGGGTGTTGATCTGCCCCGCCGACCAGCCGTTGCCGGGCAAGCCGGTTTGGGTGCATTCGGCGGCCAGCTCGACGGCGGGCGTTTGCGCGCTCAGCATGCCCGCTTCGGTGGTGGCGAACGACACCTGGCCTGCCCAAACCAGCGTGCCTTTGGGCACGGGGATTTGTTCGCCGGCCGACAAGGCAGCCTGAAAGCGCAGGGTGGTCAGCGCGCTTTGGGCATCCAGCCTCGGTGTGCCGACGTCGTCGCCGCACAAATCCAGCATCAGGCCGGTGGCAAAGCGCGGGTGCTGCTGGCGGTAGGCTTCGTTGACCTGCGCCCTTAACAGCGTTTCGCGGTAGGCGAAGGTGTTGATAATGAGCCGTTCGATATGGGCGGGCTGCAGCACTTTGCCGGCGTGCCGCTCGTAATCGGCAACGGTTTCGGCCAGCACGGCGGCCAGTTCGTCTTCAACGATTTTGATGTCGTTTTTGTTCCAATCCATGTTTCAGGCTGCCTTGAATGGTGTGCGGTAGATTTCGCCCGCCACGTCGTCGGCCACCCGCCAGTGCAGGTTGACAAACAGGTGCGGCGCGGCGCCCTCGAAGGTAATTTTTTCCAATACCGCCCGTTTTTCCCAGGTCTGCACCGCCAGCGTGATTTCACGCACGAAGTTCGGCACCAGCACGTCTTCGGGCGCATCGGTGTAGTCGTGGTGGCCGCTGCCGAAGGTCGGACGGCACACGTCTTCGCCCTTGCGGGTGGCCAGGATGTTGAGCAGGCACTGCTCGATGTCGGCGGCGTCTTCGACGGTGTCTTTCAGGCTGCCTGCGGGGGCGATCTGCCAGTGGCGGGAGCGGGGGTTCACGGGGGTTCCTTAATCTGCGGGCATAACAAAGCCCTGCGCGTAATGGTAGGCGCAGGGCGGGGAAGCGGCTTTTAAAGCGGTTTAAAAATGGTTACAGCTGCGGCGTACCGGTTTGGCCGCCGGAATCGCCGGGGTGGGTGTGGTTTGAGACAAACTCTTGGAGACTGACGCCGTTGAGCAGGATGTCGCCCTGCACCTCGGCCGTGCCGCTGATGCTGGCCGCTACGCCGCCGCCGGCATTGCTCGCGCTCATGCCCGCGCTGTAGGTCAGATGGCCGAGAATGGCGGTGTCGCCAGTGATTTCGGTGTTCGGGGTTTGGATTTTGACCTGTTTGGCGGCCTTAACCAGTACATCGCCGGGCGTGTCGACCATTACTTGCCCGTTGCTGCGGTCGTGGCGGATGACCGTGCCGTTGGAAAACTTTTTACACCAGATATTACGGTCGGACTCGGGCGCGGGGTCGGACTCGTTGTAAATCACGCCCAGGCACACGCCGCCTTCGCCGCGCGCATCCAGCAGGCAGACGGCCAATTCTCCCGGGTCGGGCAGCGCGTAGAAGCGGTTGCCGCCCGCGCCTAAGCTCACCACTGGCAGCCAGTCGGTTTCCATGCCTTCCAGCGCGGGCAGCTGCACGCGCACGGCATGGCGCGCGCCGTCCACTGCCGAGACGGTGCCGAATTGGATAGTCGCGCCGAAATCATAGGCTTGCTGCATGGCTGTTTTCCTTGTTTGGGTTTTCAGGCTGCTTTTCAGACGGCCTTTCAGGTTGCCCTTCGGCTTCGTCGGCGATGTATGCCACCATTTTGACTTCCAGCGACGTGGTGTAGCCCGTGCTGCGGCGCAGCTCGTGGCGGCTCTGCTTGACCAGATAGCGCCCCGAAAACTGGCCGAAACCTTTGAGCTGCACAATCTGCCCCGCCACCAGTTTGGCATTGCCGACCAGCGTAAAGTCGCCCGCCACTTGGTTTTGCGATGCGTCGGCCAGTGCGGCGTCGGCACGGGCGGCCAGCTGCGCGTCGCTCTCGCCGCGGTTGGCCACGATTTTCAAAGTGTCGGTGGTGGCGGCGCGCTTGGCGTTCGGACGCAGCGGTTTGTGCTTGCGGCTTTGGCGGCGCACGGTCTTTTTCTTGGCGTCGTAGCCGCTGACCACCGCTTCCTGCGGCACACCCTTAATCAGGTCGCGCAGGCGGATGTTTTTAATGTCCTGTGGCAGCAGCAGGGCGACGGCTTTTTGTTCCGCGAGCTTGTCGTTGCGGGTAAAAACCAGCGCTTTGTCGGTAAGCTTGAAGCTGTGACCGTATTCGCGGGCAAGGCGGGCGAGAAACTCGACGTCGCGCTCCTGATACTGGGTGACGCGCTCGATTTTGATGTCGGCCACTTCGCCGCTTACCGACAGTTTCAGCCGCTTGGCCACCTGCCGCACGATGCCGGCCAGCGTGGTTTTTTCGTAGGATTTGGGTTTTAAGGTGCGGTTGGCGCGGCTGATACCGGCAGACAGGGCTTTCAGGCTGACCACGCTCGGCGGATGGCTGTATTCGATTTCGGCGATTTCAAATTCGCCCAGATTCACCATGCCCGTAAATTGGTCGCCCAGCTGTAAGGCCAGTTTGTCGCCCTGGTTCGGATACCACGAGCGCAGCCAGCGGCCGTCGGTGTCTTCCAAATCGAGCTGGATTTCGTCGGACTGGCCTTCCAGATAGTCGGTGTAGCTCAGCGACAAAAAATAAGGGCGGATGTCGGAGCTGATGTCTTTCTGCTCATATTTGACCAGCACGTCGGGCAGGGTAACGGGATGGGCGGACGGGGGTTTCAGGCTGCCTGAAAGGCCGTCTGAAAGCAGGCTGCCGAGTGCGGCACTGATACTGCTTGGTTTCATGTTGTTCCTTATCTCATCCACGGCGGCATATCGTCCCGGCTCTGCGGTTTGGCAGGCAATACCGGCACAAACACCGTTAGGTTCGCCGCAAAGGCTTCGCATACCGGCAGGTGCGGATTGGCGGCAATCAGCCCTTCAATCAGCAGCGCGTTGCCGTAATAGCGGTGGGCGATTAAGTCCCAGCGTTCGCCCGCCGATGTGGTGTGCTGCAATACCGATCTCATGCGCCGTCCTTTCTCGCCGCCAGATGGGCGGTCAGGCTTTGCGCTGCGGCCGCGCCGTTTTGAAGGCTGTCGTTGGCGGCGGCGGCAAACTCCGCCGCCGTGTCCAGCCAGGCGCCGATGCTGCGGCTCTCCACACCGTGCCGCACGGCTGCCACGCCGTCGGCCAGATGGCGCGACGCCTGGCCGGCATAGGCCAGCATCTCGGCCGCACCTTTCAGGCTGCCTGCATACTGCGCCAACTCGGGCAGCGCATCGAGCCTGCCCAAGGCCGAGCCGCCGAGTGTGAGTGCGTCGCCCAACACCGAAAACGCGGCAGCGGGGTCGTTTTTCAAATCGCGGGCGCGGGCAATCAGGCTCTGCACCTGGCCGATTTTCTGCTCGGCCGCGCGGTACAGGCGCACGCCTTTTTGCACCGCGGCGGCGGCTTGGGAAACCGTACCGCGCACGCTTTCGGGCAAAAGCGACAAGAGCGGGTTTTCCTGTGCCGGAGCAACGGCGGGCGCGGGCAGCGGGTTGTTCGGGTCGCCGACAAACTCGACCAGCGACACTTCCAATTCCCGCGCCGCCGTGCGCCCCTGCGCGTCCTGCACCAGCGTGCGGGCGGTCAGCGACTCAATCACAAACCAGCCGACAAAGCGTCCCGCGCCGGTGACCAGCGACAGCGCCTGCTGCGCTTCTTTCGCCGCCACCAGCCCCTTGTAGGCGGCATCGGGGCTGCCCAGCTTCCAGTGCAGTTTCAGGCCGAAGCGGATTTTGGTGAGATCGTTGCCCACCGCCTGCAAGCGCGGGCGGCCGCCCAGCACTTCGTGCTTGGCGTAATCCGCGCCGTGCGTCTCTTCAAACTCGGTAAAGCTCTGCAACAGCTCGAAGCGCACCTCGCCTAGCATCGCGTACATCAGTAAGCCCTTCTTTGTATGTCCGCCATCATGCGGCGGTACATCGTTTCAAATTCCTGCAAACCCAGCCGCAGGGCAGCCTGAATCTGCTGCGGATCACCGCCGGGGGCGTTGATGGTTGGATTAAAGTTCACTGTGATCCCGCCTGCCGCCTGCGTCTGGCGGGCGGCGGCGAACTCATCGGCGTTGGTGCGTATCGATGCGGCCATTTCCGCCGACAGGCCGCTGCCGGCAGTGAAACGCTGTTTCAGACGGCCGGCCACCGACTGCACAGCCGCCAGCGGCCGCCCCGCCGACGCACCGATGCCCAGCTGCAGGCCTTCCATCAGATAGCCGCCGTAGCTTTTGAACACACGGCTGGGCGAATGGATGTCCATGCCTTTGCCGCTTGTAAATGCACTTTTTACTTTGGCGGCCAAACCTTGCATGGTAGCGACCGCTTCACCGATTTTGGCTTTGATGCCGTTGATTAAGCCGTCAATCATCATCTGGCCGAAGCCGGTAAACTTGGCGGGTAGCTCGACGCCGAACCAGCTCATCACGGCGGCGAATGCCTGATAAAACGCGCCCAGCGGCGACCAGTTCAAAATCAGCCCCAGTATTCCTGTCAGGCCGCCGTCAAAGGCGGTTTTGATTTCCGTCCACGCCGCATCGGCCGCGCCGAACAGCGTGTCGAAAATCATCCGCCAGCTGATAATCATCGCGCCGGTTTCGACCACGGCGGCCAACACGCCGCCTACCGCCGCACCGAACGATGCGCCAAAACCACGCGCTCCGCCCTCCGCTTCCTGCGTCAGGCCGAAAAATTCCCCGAACCAGTCCAAAACCGGCTGCAAAACGGGGCGCACGGTTTCCCAAATCCCGCCCAGCGCGGCAGTGAAACCGTCAAACAGCGGCAGCACGGGTTTGAAGGCTGCCGTCAGCCCGTCCCAAAAGCCGAGGAAAAACGCCTTTATAGGCCGCCAGTATTTGTAAATCAGGAACGCGGCGGCAGCCAGCGCGGCGGCAATCCAGCCGACGGGCGTGGCCAACAGGGCGCGGCCGAGGGAGAGGACGGCGGTGCGGGCAAGCGGCAGAAAACGGAGCAGGCCGGAAAAAGCCCTGCCGATACCGGAAAAAGCCGCCGCCGCAACCGATTTGCCGAGCGACAGGCTGCGGGCAAGGATGCCCGTGCCGCTTTTGAAGCGCAGCACGGCCGCCAACCAGTCCGCCCCCAGTAATGCCCTGCCCAGTTTCACGGCGGCGGTAAAGCCGCGCCACTCGTTCAGCAGGAAGCGAAAGCCCAAGCCGCCGATTTTCAGAGCAGCAAGACCCGCAACCAGATGCACCAGCCCGCTGACGAATTTCGGGTTTTCCGCCGCCCAGTCGGCAAACGCGCCGACCAGCGGTTTGACCGATGCCAACGCGCCGTTAATGGCGGGTAACAGCACGCTGCCGACGGTAATGCCGATCTCGGCCAAACCGTTTTTGAACAGCTTAAACTGGTTGGCGGTGGTGGCCGAACGGTTGGCAAACTCGCGCTGCATCGAGCCAAGGTATTTCAAGTTGCCCGATGCGTCTTTTTCCGAGAGCAAATCCAGCTGGCGGTTGTACTCGCCGACATTGTTGGCCAGCAGCATCACATCGTCGGCATAGTTGCGGCCGAACATTTTCAGCAGCAGCGGAAACTGCTCGTCTTTGGGCAGCTGCTTGATACGCGAGAGCAGGTTGAGTATCGCGCCGTTGGCATCTTTATTCATGGCAGCGGCAAATTCTTTGGTGGTCAGCCCCAGTTTGGCCAACTCCTTTTTGCCTTCGCCCGCTTTCAAAACCGACAGCGAAGTCACCATCCCTTTCATCGCCTGCGCGGCCAGCTCGGGCGCCTTACCCATGCTCAAAAAGGTACTGCCCAGTGCGGCGGCCTGGTTTTCGGTCAGGCCGAGCTGCTTGGTGTCACTGCCGACGCGGGTCAGCACATTGACAATATCGGCGGCCTTGGAGTTGGCATTGTCCGACAGGTGGTTGATGGCATCGCCCAGACGGTTGATTTTGGGAATGGGGATTTGCAGCACATTTGACAGCGTCGCCATCGCGTCGCCGGCGTCTCCTGCCGCCATATCGAAAGCCACGCCCATCTTGGCCGCATCGGAAGCAAAACCCAGCAGGTCTTTGCGCGCCACACCGCTTTGGCCGCCGGCCGCCACAATGGCGGCAATATCTTTGCCGGCCATCGGGATGGTGCGCGTCAGCTTCAGAATGTCGCGGTTCATCTGCTGGAACTGCTGCGGCGTATCGAAGTCCACCACCTTTTTTACATCGGCCATTGCCGACTCGAAATCTATGGCCAGCTTGACGGGAACGGCAATCACGCCGCCTGCGGCCGCCGCGCCGAGGAGCTCGTTTTTAAAGGCTGCGCGCTTGTCGTAATGGCTTTGGCGCAACTGTTGCAACTCTGCGATCCGGACGCGCTTGGTGTTGATTGTGTCGATGGTCTGCCCGAGCTGCACATACTCGCGGCGCAACTCGCCCACCCGCTGTTTGGACATGCGCAGCGGATTGTCCAGCGTCTCTTTCAGCAGACGCTGGCGGCGGTTCAGCGTGTCGGTCACTTCGCCCAGATACTTCATAGACGAGCCGACGCTTTTGATGCCGGCCACCGCCGCGCCGACAGACGCGCCGATGGTGATGCCGATGGAGAAACTGCTTGCCATATTGCTGTTGCGACCTTATGATTTGCCGAAAGAAAGGGGGCATCGTGAACGACAGATACGCGAAGATTTTCAACCAAACCGCCGATGCGGTTTTGGTTTTGTCCTTTGCCGCATGGATGGCGGTTTTGGCCTTTGAGGTATTGTCCGCATATCCCGCTGCGGATTCGTCCGTATTGTTGCCGCTTGCGCTGGTTTGGATGCTCGGCGCGGCTCTGTTCATACTGCTGGGCAAAGTCCCCGTTTTACTGGCCGGTGCGCTGGCCGGCAGCCTGTTTGCCGGACTGGCTATACTCAAACACAAGTTTCTTACCCGCCGCTGATCAGCCTTTCCGATAGCCCGCCTTGATTTGGCGGGCTGCTTCTTTTTGGAAGGCTAGGAAATCTTCCATATCCAATTCGTCTATTTCCCGCAGCGGCCAGCCGTACCACCACGCCATATCGGCGCAGGCGGCGGCCAGCAGGCGGCGGAAAGTGTGCGGGTCAGACGGTTCGCGGTGGCTCTTGGCAGGTGCGAAAAAATTCCTGCATCTGCTTGTAGTCGCACAAATCCATATTTTCCAAATCTTCGGGTACAAGCCCGGACAGGCGCGCCATCATGGCGATTTCCTGCGCCGCATCGCCTTCCAGATGTGCCACCGCGCGGATGTCGCCAACCTTGGCGCGGCGCACGGTTACACTTTCCAACAGCGTGCCGTCCGCCAGTCTGATCGGGCAGTACAGCCTGATTTCTTTGGCCACACCCATCTGTTCTTGCATCTTTTGCGCTTCGTTCTGTGCCATTTTCCTGTCCTTAAAAAAACGCCGGGTGGGGCGGCCAAAAGAAAAACCCACCATCAAAATCAGATGGTGAGTTTAGTTTTCAGGCTGCCTTGCGGCTTTTAAACCGCTTTAAAAAACTGTTTATTACTGCCCCAGGTTGCGGCGGAACTTGGCGAACATATCCGTACCGTCCACGCGGTACTGGTTGGTAAAGGCGTCGAAATAGAGAATCTCGCGGCCGGCCACTTTCAGGCTGCCTGCATGGGCGAGAAAGGTGCTGGCAAACTCGGCACGCTCTTTGGGTTTGTAGGTGCCCAAGGGCGATTTGCTGAAATTGCCGGTCAGTGTGGCTACCAGCGGCACTTCCTCCGCCCGCCCCAGTGCGTTGTGCTGCTGGATGTCGGCGCGGATCATCAGCTGCTGGGCTTTGAACGGGTCGTACACCGCGCGGAAAGCGTCGGGATAAAAGCCGTTCCAGTTGATTTCGGCTTCGCCCACTTTGATACCCATCGGCAGGGAAACGCCGATGGCCATGCCCAGCCCCTTGTACTCTTCCTGCTCGATTTCGATTTCGGGCAGTTTGATTTCGCCGCTGCGGCCGATTTGGGTATTGCCGTTCAGATACAGTGCGGCGTTGTAGATCACGTTTAATTCGATGCTCATGGCTCAAAGCTCCTAGTTGCCTGCCTGTCCGGTCAGGTTGACCAGATATTTGCGGGTCATTTTGCTGGTATTGGTGATGCGCTCGGCGGGCAGCTTGGGCGTGTAGTCGTACACCAGCGGCACTTGGCCTTTGGAAAAGGCGTCTGCCAAATCATAGTCGTAATCCAGGCTGACCGATGCGCCGACGATGCTTTTCAGGCTGCCCAGATAGACGCGGTAGCCTTCGAGCAGCGCATCCAGCAGCGCGTCTTCGATCGGGCGGTCGATGTATTGCAGCGCGTAGCGGCGCAGGCTCTCGTCGATCACATCGCCGGTGCGCTGGGCGACTTCGAAGTTTTTGATGTGGCTTACGCTGGGGAAGCAGGCCAGGCGGTTGCCCCACATTTTGAAACCGCTGCCGTAGCTGTTGAACACGGTGGTGATGCCTTTTTCGTTCAGGCGGTTGGTCTCACTCTGCGGGTCGTCGCCGCGTGCGGTCAGACCGATTTCCAAACCGGTTACGCCCAGCAGCTCTTGGTTGGAAATGCTCCACCAGTAGCCTTTTTCGACGTCGGTTTTCATGCGCAGGCCGGCGGCGTGGGTGGCCAGGCTTTCCAAGCCCAACAGGCCGACAACGTACGGGAAAAACAGCTGGACGCGGTCGGAGGCCGTCTGAAAGTTGATTGAGCCCAAGGAGCCGCGCCCTTCTATGGCCTGGCTCAGGCTGGTGCCTTTGGGGGCGCTGATGTAGGCGATGGCTTTGAGTTTGTCGGCCTTGGCAATCATTGCCGCCGCGCAAGTGGCGGTTTGGTCGTATTCGGGCACGATGATGATTTTGGCGTCGGCACCCAAGCGGCTGTAACCCTCGACCAACAGTTCCAAACCGGTGCGTTTGCCGGTTGCCGCCACATAGGCGCCGATAATGTCGGCTTCGGTAACTTTAGACGGATCGGTGTAGCTGTAGCTGATTTTCGGGTCGGCAGGTTTGGCGGCAAACACGATGTCGCCGGTTAAGGTATCGAGCGTGTAGCCGACACCTTCGGCAAGCGCCGTTGCGCCGTCGGAAACGGTGTAACCGCTTTGGATGGCGGGGTGCGCGGTTTTGGCGCGCAGGGTGTCGGCATCGACGGCCAGCGCTTCGTCGACGACGCTGCTTTTGTGTTTGGCCGGGTCGCAGACGTTGACCACATAAGCGACACCGCTGCCGTAACGCGTCCAGATGTTGGCGGCATCGGGCAGGGTAAAGCCCGCGCCGGTAAGCTGGCCGCCGAATGCGGCAAAGTCTTTGGCGGTTTGGCATACGGTCAGTTCGTTGACTTTGCCGGTGGGAGCGGTACCGACAATGGCGGTAATCGCGCCGTCGACGGTATAGACAGGGCTGGAACCGGCATCGATACGGATGGTCTCGGTACCGTGGTGGTAGGCTGCTGCCATAGGATTCTCCTGATTGGGATTAAGGGGTTTGCGGGCTGCCTTGCTGCCGCAGATAGACGGAAGTCAGCTTGGGCGCGGCAGGTGGCGTATATTGCTCAATCTGCTGGGTTTCGGTCTGTACTAAGAGCTGGTACTGCCACGCGCCGCCGTCTTCTGCCAGAAACTGTTCGCTGATTAAGTGGCAGGGCAGGCAGTCGGGCGGGCGGTAGCCGACAATGGCCAGCCGCAGCGCATCGAGCAGGTCGAGTGCTGCGCCGTCGCGGTGCACGCCGCGGCCGAACACAGTCAGATGCAGGGTCAGATCGCGCTGATGGGCAATGCGGCCGGTGTCTTCCAGCTTGCCGAAACGGCTGCCCTGGTATCCGACCAGCACCGCACCTTTGGGGTGCATAAAGCGGTATTGGGCGGGTTTGTCGGGGAACAGCTCGACGCTGTATCCGGCCAGTTTTCCGGCCAGATGGTCGCGCACGGCGGTGAGTATCGGCAGGGTGGCGGCCATCAGTAGCCCTCCCAGTTTTGTTTGGCCTTGGCGCGGACGCGGTAGGCACCGCCTTCGGCCTGCGGCCGGTCGGGCGCATCGGCATCGTCGCGCACGCCCAGATGGATTTTGCCGTCGCGGATATTGGCCAGCACTTTGAGCGCGTTCTCGTAAGAGAGTTGCAGCGGCTTGGGAAACTCGGCGGCGTTGATGCGGCGGCTATGCAGCCAGTGCCGTGCGATGTCGGTGCACAGCGGCCGCAGGATGCTGGGAGCAGGTTCCAAGGGCAGGCGGTAGCGGCCGGTGAGATAGCCGTCGGCCAGCTCGCAGGCGTAGGCGATGGCTCTGTCGACGATTTCCCAATCGGGTTCGCTGCCGTAGCCGTCGTCGTTGGAGAGCTGTACCAGCTCCACCTTGCCGACGGCCGCCGCGATGTCCTCGCGCGTGATGTACACGGCTTACTCCTTCGCGCCTTTGCTGCCGCGTTTGGGGGCTTTGGCTTCGGCAGCCGGCGTTTCAGGCTGCCCCTCGGGCGGGTTTTCAGACGGCGTTTCCGGCTGTGTCAGTGGCGTCTCGCCGTCGGCCTGATAGCCGGCAGCGGCCAAATCGGCCTCGGAGATTTCCGCCGCGCTAACGTGTGCGGCGACCAGCCCGTACTGTTCGGGCGTCAAATCCACCGCTTCGCCCGCTTCGACGCGGTATTCGCGGCCAGTATCGTCTTCCAAAATCAGGGGTGTGTGGGCGATATAGATTTTCATGCTCAGCCTCCAATTTTGATGCGGACGGTGTCGTTGGCGGCAGCGGCGGCATCGAGCGCATAACCGACGGCAACCGCATTGCCCGCCTGTTTCACCGCGCAGCCCTGCGCGTCGGCGGCTACCGCATCGCCTGCGGCCAGTACGCCGCCGCTTTCGACAACCGCAATGCCCAGTGTATCGACGGCGGCGGTATCGCGCGCAGCGGTGTCGTAGGGCGCCACGCCCAGCACCGCTTCGCCCGCTTTGGCCTGCTTGCCCGCGTAGTTCACAAAGCGGTTGGCGACGATTGCGCCTTCCGCGCGGATGGTGGTGGTCAGCACCACCTGTTTGGTTTTAGCCATTTTTTCTCTCCCAAGGCAGCCTGAAAGCCTTTTCAGGCTGCCTCAAATTGTTTAGGCGACTGCCTTTTCAAACAGATAACCGCAGGCGCTGCCGATAACCGCCGCTTTGCGGATGTCGGTGTAGCGGGCGTATTCCACCTTGCCGCCGACGCCGTCGTGACGGTCGACTACCGGCATGCCGCGGCGGCGGAAGGTGTAGCCGAAGGCAGGCTCGCCCTCGTCGTTGCCGTCGGCAACCGCATGCGGGCGCACAATCAGGCTGGCGAATTTGCCCCAGATGTCGGCGGTCTGCTTTTTGCCGTCGGGCACGGATACCGCCGCGCCGACGATGATGTCGTCCAAATCCAACAGGTTTTTAATCTGATCGACCGACAACAGCGTTTTGCGTTCGCCCGAAGACAAGGCGCCGCGCAGGCCGTCGTGCTTGGACAGTGCATGCAGCACGCTTGCGCCGACCACCAGCACGCGGGGGGAAACGCCGCAGGCGGCGCGCACCAGCTCTTTGGCGTTGGCGATGTCTTCCATCGGGTCGGACGTGCCGTCGCTCCATTGTTTGGTGGCGGACAGGTCTTTGCTGTGGCCGCTCTCGTAGGCCGATTTGGCGGTAACCAGCTGCGCGGTCTCGACTTCTTGGCGCAACTGCACCCCGCGCACTACGCGGCGGGTGGCTTTGGCGCGTTCGTCGTACAGGCTTTCGGCCTGTTCGCGGTAGTCCACGCCCGCCGACAAATCGTGCTCTTCCAGCACCACCGGCAGGTAGGACGGCGCATCCAGCGTAATCACATTGCTGGCCGCGCCCACCGCGCGTTCGGTGCGGTACTCGACAAACGAGCCTTTGCCGAACACCGGCACGCGCACGCCTTCTTTGTCGGTAAAGACAACGGGCATAATCCGCTCGGCGACAAACTCGGCCTGCTTCATGCCCAGCGCCAGCTGCGTCAGTACGGGATCGATCTGCCCGCGCAGGTTTTTCAAATGGGAAGTGCTCATCGTGTTTCCTTGTTCAAACAATCAAAGTTATTCGGATACCGTGCGGCGCGCCGCCTCGGCGTAGCTGATGCCTTCTTTGGCCGCCAGCGCCAGCGCGCGCTGGTGGTGGCTCAATGCTTCGGGGTCGGCGTTCTCGGCGAAGTCGGCGGACACAAGCGCGGGTTTGGCCGTTGCGCCTTTGGCCAGATGGCCGACGGCAGGCAGCTGTTGCGGCAGTACTGCACCGAGAAACTCGCGCAACGCGGCGGACAGCGTTTTCTTGCCGTCGCCCTCGCCGAAATCGGCGGTGGTGTGCTGCGGGTACTCGGCAAAGTCCAAAGCCTGCACCACCAGTTCTTTGTCGGCAGGTTTCAGACGGCCTGCTTTGACCAAGCCTTCGGCAAAGTCGGTGTTTTCCTGATGCGCCGCTTCGCGCTCGGACTGCGCCTGCGCGTCTTTCAGCTTCTGCAGTTCGGCTTGCGCCGCTGCGGCGGCCTGTTCGGCCTGTTCGCGGGCGGCTTTCTCTGCCGCCAGTTGTTCTTCGGTGGCCATATCGGGCTCCTTGGGTTCGGGGTTGGTGGGATGGGATTCGGGTTGGGATGTGTTCGGCTGCGGGTCTTCGGCAAAATCGGCAGCCTGAAAACCGAGCGCGGCCAGCAGGCGGCGCAGCAGGGTGGCCGGTTCGGCGCTCTCGCCAAATTCGACCACGCCCGCTTCCGCCTCGTTAAACTCAATCGGTTTCAGCCCTTTAACCGCAGGCGGATGCGCGCCCAAAAAGCCGACATGGCGCAGCGACCATTTGCCCGGTGCGGGATTGGCGGGGGCGTCGGGTTGGTAAAAGCTGGCCGACACCTTTTTGTAGCGGCCTTGGCGCACCTGCTCGGCAAAGGCCGCGTCCATCTGGGCAAAGTCCGCCAGCAGGCTGTTTCCCTCGGCTTTCAGGCTGCCTACCCAGCCGTAGGCGGGCGCGTCGGTTTTCGGGTGGCCGACGACTACCGGTGCTTCGTGCACGGCCGTGTTGTAGGCTGCCGCCGTCGCCGCCAGGTCGTTGGCACTGATGGTGATGCGCTGGCCGTTGTTGTCGGTGTGCGTGCCGGCGCGGAAGATTTCAAAAAATTCGGACATACAAAAAGCCCCATCGGTGTGATGGGGCGATGATGCGCTGCGGCAGCCTGAAAGACTTTTAACCTGCTTTAAAAAAGGCCGTCTGAAAGGCCTGAAACGGCAAACGCCGTATTTTGCGTTTTTACGGCCTTTCGGCCTGCAGACGGGCAAACACCAGCCCGCGCGGCAAAACGCCGTAAAAAAGCGGTCAGAAGCAAACCTGACCGCTATTTTGGTTTGTCCGCCGCATCGCCGAACAAATCGCCCTGGCTTTTCGCCCGCTCGCGCCTGCCGACCTCCTTCACAATCTTGTAAATCTGCTGCACGGTCAGATGGTATTTTTTCGCCAGTGCGGCATGGTTGCGGCCGTCGAAGTCCCGATAAACCTGCATATCGCGCTCGGACAGCTGGCCGAGATGGTTTTTCGGGATGTAAATCAGCTGGCCGCCCCAGTTGTCGGTGATATGCCGTGCCACTTTTTTGCTCAGCGCCAGCGCCTTTTTGCGCTCGATGGGCAGCTCGGACAGCAGGCAGGCCGCCATCTGGTCTTCCAAATCCGTAACCAGCTCGGGTACGCGCTCATCCGCCATGTTTGGCCTCCTCTCTTTGTTTCCACTGTTTCAAATGCTCGATCACCTTTGACGCATTGTCGGCGTCCGGCCAGCCGTGGTGGTCGGTGCCGGTCATCCGTTTGACGAAACGGGCAAGGCTCAATTCCGACGGGCTGCGTACCGCGCCCATTTGGTGCAACTCCAGCCACAAGCCCCGTATCATCGCTGTCTGTGCGCCGTAGTCGCGCACCGGCAAATCTTTTTTGCCGCTTTCAGACGGCTTGAGTGTTACCACAAAGCCCTGCGCCTTCATCATCCGCAGCGCGGTTTCCAATTCGCCCAAGCTCATCGCCTTACTTCTGGTTTTGCCGCGCGAAGCGTTGGCCAGCAGCGTGCGGTAGGCCGCATCGTCCATCTGCAGCCGGCTTTTGGCCACGTGCAGCAGGCGGATCAGACGGGCTTTTTTGTGGGCGGCGGTTTCTTTCATGGCAGCTCCTTGAATAGGGATGCCATGTTTTTACCAATGGATGCCATGTTTTTGCCAAAGGCAAAGAAGGTGGCAAGGGCGGTTTGTTGGGTAAGCAGCAGGATATCGGCAAAAGACAGATCGCCCGATGCCGTTGCCGGACTTGCCGTCCAGATGCCGCGCGTTTTGCGGATATGCGGTTTCTTCATGTTCCCTCCCTGCGGCTGGCAGTATGGGCAGCCTGAAAGGTTTTCAGGCTGCCCGTTGGCCGCAAAAAGTGAAACGGCGTTTCACTTTTTATTTAAAATCAAATTGGTATGGAATAATAACGCAGCAAAAAGCGCAGCGCAAACAAAAAGGCAGCCTGAAAACCGTTTTCAGGCTGCCTTTTTGCGCTGCGGATGCGGCAGGAGGCAGCCTGAAACCTTTGCAAAATCTAAACACAACAAGAAATAGTAAACTCTCCGTCATTCCCGCGTAGGCGGGAATCTTGGTTAAATTCATACAATAGATTGTTTTCTTACAA
>ERZ772935.417-NODE-417-length-17037-cov-4.209810_pt1 | contig 17037 bp, 9 predicted proteins | sample MGYA00511683_ERZ772935 | MGnify/ENA primary metagenome ERZ772935 (study PRJEB29015, sample SAMEA2738086) | human oral metagenome | biome: human oral; feature: human-associated habitat; material: saliva | place: China | collected 2228 ...
GTGCATCTTCAACCCGGGGCATTAGCCGAAGGGTATCGTTCACACTCACAGAAGAAGGTGTGTTCCATGCCCGAACCCGCTCACTCAAAAACCCGAGCAACAGCCGCTATTGCTGCTTCCGTCCTGTCGGTCACCGGTGTTGGTGCTGCGCACGCAGATGTGCAGGTGCAGAATACTGGAGGGGTGGCTTCAGCGACCACGGTGGAGTCTGATAATCCTCCCTCCGAGGAAGATGTAACCCCCATCGAAAACGTTGCTACCCAGAATTCCCCGCAGGTGTATGTAGAGCCGGGCGTTGTCATTAACCCCGCACGCTCCCAGAGCATCACCGTCAGCGGTGAAGGCTTCACCGGCGGTGCTGTTGAGCGTTACGGCGTGGCAGTCTACGTGAGCGAATACCGCCAGTACCCCCTCTACGCGCTGGGTCGCGGCTCCGCCGTAGCGATGACCCTCGTACCCGAACTCGACGTGGAGGGTGGTCGCTTCAGCACCCAGCTGACCCTGCCCGCAGGTACACTTGACCCCAATCAGCAGTACGTCGTTGCGACCGCAGTGGTTGATCCCGGCAAGGGTTATGCAACGGAGGACGCATCCTACAACTCCTCCGCACCCCTGGAGCTGCTGCCTGCAGACACTCAGGATGAGCCTCTGAACCTCCAGATTCTCTCTGGTCAGATGGAAATCCCGCAGGATAAGAACCTGGTGGTTTACAAGGTGACCGGCCTTGGCGAGGCTCAGGCTTTTGAAATCGTGACCTACGTGTACGCTCTTGACACCCAGGGTAACCGCATCCTGCTGGCTGCCTCTCCTGCGCGTGCCGACGTCATGAACGGAACCCTCCTGGACGGTATCGAAGTGGAGGGTCGCAGGCTTGAAGAAGTACAGAGCGCCCAGGACGGCCTGCGCTATGTGCTCAGTGTTGAAATTGCGCCGTCTGCCGCTAATGGCTACACTGCCCAGGAAGTTGAGGTTCCTTTCATGAATGGTTGGAATGCAGAGCACGCCTCCACGCCGGTTGCAACCGCTGAACGCGCTATGGCTGAGCAGGCACAGTTCGAGAAGAAGCAGTTCGAGGAGAAGGTGCAGCCTGAGCCGGCTGCACAGCCTGAGGGCGTAGTACCTTCGAACACTGCACAGTCGCAGTTCGATCACGTGCTGCCCGAGGACAATCCCGGCCGCCGCTACAGCCTGCCGCGCAACACTCGCTTTGACCGTGTTCGCGACACCTCTGCCGAACAGCCTCAGGACAATGCCGCTAACCACGTGCTGGCTGCCCGCCTGCACGTGGAAGAAACCGTTGTTCCCGAAACTGACTCCGAGAAGACCTTGACCTTGCGCGGTGAAGGTTTTGAGGGCGTCGGCACGGTGCACCTGATGGTGAGCGCCGTGGACGAATACGGTGTGGCACGCGGTGGCGTAATTGCCTCGGCTGATGTCTCAGAGATTGATTCCACTGGGGCTTTCACCGCACAGGTGCAGATTCCCGGCGCTGCCCTTAAGCCCGGCACCACCTACCGCGTGAGCGCTGTGGCGGAAGATGAGCAGGGTACCGTACGCATCGTGAACGGTGGCTTTAAGGTGGACCGCGACGGCGTGGGTAATGCGCCCGAAACCTCCGAAGCGTCGGAGTCTGAAAGCTCTGCACCTGAGGTTAAGGCGCCTGAGGCGACCGGTGCTGAGGCGACCGCGCCTGCTGAGGCTGCTGCACCCGAAGCATCCGCATCTGCTGAGGCTACTGCTCCTGCAGCAGATCAGCAGAAGGCGGGGGAGAGCGCTACCGACCAGAAGGATGATACTTCGGTTCCGGTTCAGAATGCCGGTGCTCAGGATGCGCCCGCTCAGGAGGTTGAACCGCAGAAGGTTGAACCGCAGAAGAGTGGTGAGCAGAAGGCGCAGGCCTCTGGTTCTCAGAAGGCTGTGGCAGAGCAGAAGCGTGAGCAGCTTGCCGCTACCGGTGCTTCCAATGTGCTGGTTATTAGTGCTGTTGGATCGATATCGCTGCTTGCCGGTATGCGTTTGAGCCGTCGTCGCCGTAGTGAGATGCCGCTCAGTTCTCGCCGCTAAAACGCGCGAATTATTGCCTCACTAGGCAAAATATGCACAAAGATGAAGGGGAGCCCGAATCATAGGATTTGGGCGCCCCTTCATCTTTAACTTTGCCTAAGGCTAAGCCTACGTTGATCTAGGATTACGCCTATAATTTATGGTGATGTCGCATACATTGCTGTAACTCTTTGCCGCCTCGTTTACACGGGGTGGGGAAACGCTGTGAAGCGCCTCCGGTCACCGAAAGTAGAAAACCGTTGCTGCGTCTACTTCTAATCTTTGGGCGTGGAAGTCATACGATCATTCACTATATTCACTCACGAAATCAGGTGACCACCATGTTTTTCATGCAGCGAACTTCTCGCGGCGCGGCGCTAGTAGCGTCCGCAACCCTCGGTTTGGGGGGTGCCCTCGCGCCTGCAACTCTTGCTCCCGGCACCTTTGCATCCGCCGCTTATGCGCAGACTCAGCTGTCTCCGAAGCCTGAGCTTCCCATCGCTGTTGCCGCCGACGTCGTTCAGCACAGCATCTCCTTGGATCTGCTGGCTCAGACTGGCGATTACACTCTCCTGCAGGTCAGCGGTGTAACTTCCCTGGATCAGGTGAAGGTTCGCCTGTCTGCTATCTCCGTTGAAGATGGCGTCGTGGCGACTATGACCGTACCCGCTGCTCAGCTGACTGCCTCAAAGAATGAAGAAGGCAACATGGAGCTGAGCATCCACCAGCGCCTCAATGTTGAGCAGCCGTACATGGTCGAAATTGAGAATCTGAGCAACGGCGAGACTGTCTCCATTGAGTTTATGCCCGAGCACGGTGTAACAGTCGACGAGATTATGGCTAGCCGCCAGAACATTTTCTTCCCCGACACCCCCGGTGTTCCCCGCACTAACCGCGTGGAGGCGAACCCCGCCCCCGAGGTGTCCCTGAGCCCCAGCGCATCCCCGAGTGCCGCGAAGGATAGCCCGCGCCCGACGGTAGCCCCGGCACCTTCTGAGGCGCCGTCTGCCTCGCAGAGCGCTTCGGCGCGTCCTTCTGCAAGCGCATCTGCTAGCGCCTCGGTGAGTGCATCCGCGAGTGCGTCTGCCAGTGCTTCTGCTTCGGCGAGCTCTTCTGCTGATGACGCGGCACCTGCCGAGGTGACTGAGGACCGTCTGCTGGTGCATAACCGCCCTGACGGTCGTGCCCCCGCAGGGACTCGTGAAGCGACTCTGGAAATCTCTACTGCAGAGCTGCGCGGGTCGGCTGATTTTCAGCCTATTAGCGTCAGCGCTAGGAATGTGGCGGAGAGCAGCCTGGGCTATGACGTGATGGTCTTTGAAATGCCTACTGATGGTGGCGCTGTGGGTTCGCCTCTGGCTACTACTCACGTGAATCCTCAGCAGGTTGCTGATGGTGCTTTCTCCACCGATTTGCAGGTTCCCGGTACCGCGTTGAACCCCGGCAAGCGCTACCGTGTGGTTGTGGTGGGTGGTGACTCCACTGAGGAGCTGAAGCTCATGGCGACCACCGCTTTTGGTGTGAGCGTGGTTCAGCGTGCTGTTCCGGTGAATCACACTCCGAGGCCTGCAGAGTCTAGTGCCCGTCCGGTGGGCCCGGTGATTTCTGAGGTGAATCGTCGTGTGGTTCCGTCGGCTTCTTCTGCGCCTTCTATGGTGGATGAGTCTGCGGTGGAGTCTGCTGATCTTGCTGCCGATTCTGTTGCCAAGATCCCGTCGGTGGAGGGTGCCCTGGGCTATATTGTTGAGGCTCAGCGTTCTGCTCGTGCGATTACTGCGCAGGCTCGAAGCTCTGTGGCTGATACTTCTGTGCAGGCTCCTGAGACGATGATTATGTCTGGTTATGCGACGCTATTGCCTGGTCGTACCGTGGTGAACCTGCTGGGCTATCAGCCGTTGGAGTCTGAAACGGTGACTGTTGCTTCTCCTCAGGAGAATGTGGGTGCTGCTGGTTCGGGTAGTTTCTATACTCGTAGTTCGAAGTCGCGCGGTGATTCTTCCGGTTCGAAGCTGGAGGCGAGCGCCCAGGATAATGGCCCTCTGCCGGAGGGCACTTTGCCGCTGAGTATTGCTCTGCTGGGTTCGGTTGCCTTTGTGAGTACTGCTGTGGCGGTGAATGTGTATCGTCGTCGCATTGAGGATGCTGAAGAGTTGGACGCGGAGTAGTTCAGCGTATCTGTTTCTTCGTGCTGTGAGGCGTGTAGGCAGGCTCTCTGTGGGGCTGCTGTGATGCGGGAGGTGCCCTGTCGGGTGCGCACTGATGGGGTGCGTGTTCGGTGGGGCGCCTTTTGTGTGTCTGGATATTTGACGCTGTTGTGCGTTGGGTTGTGCGTTGGGAATGATGTAAAAATCTCTTTTTAGTGCACTGTGGGGAATATTTTCTTGCATTCGAATTTTGCGTTATTTATATCTCAGTAAAGTATTTAATTCCCTTTTATTTCGGCGATTATTGCGACATAAAGTTTTAGCACATGAATGCAATGCAACATTAAGTGCAATATCCGTGTTAGTCTAGGGTGTAACCGACGTACTGATGCGCAAATACCTGGATCAGAAACACCGGCTTGTGGTGAGCCTTCCCTAGTCCAGGCTTTGTGCCTACATCGCTTGAAATGGCACACATGACTATCACTCAACTTCCGAAACGAATTCATGCTCTTTCGCTTGCCGCCGCTTTGGGGGCAAGTGCTTTTGTGCTTCCTGGCGCCTCCGCAACCGAGGCTGAAGCAATTAATGTAAACGACTGCTTGGCATCTTTGATGAATAGCGAATTTGCCTCCAACTGCCCCTACGAAAATCTTGAACTTGAGGTCGATACCGTAGAGGTTCTCGTGCAGTCCGTCGAGAACGGCAAGGCGACCGTTAAGCTCGCACCCCTCTACGAGGGCGCCTATGTAGGCGATGCGTCGCGAGTCTACCTCGTCATGCAGTACTACACCTCCAGTGGCTCCATGGCGGCTTCTGACACCTTTGAGCCCACCGAGATTAAGGCTGAGCGTGCCGCTGACGGCTCCATGCTGCTCACTTTCACCATGCCGCAGATGCCTGCCGAAGGTTACTACTCCATTAGTGCCATGGATCTGGAAACCTCCGATATGGGCTACGGCGAATTCAAAATCTCTGAGGGATCGCTTATTCCCCACGTCATTCCGGTAGAGAACGACTCTGATGAGGCGTACGCGGACCAGGATGACGACAACCACCAGCTGACCGCTGATGAGCTGAAGGCTCTGGCGAAGATTCGCGAAAAAGAAAAGAAGAGCGAACAGGAACTAGGCCACCAGAACGGAAACCAGGAGATTTCCTCCGAGGTTGCCCCTGTTCCTGCTGAAACCTCCGATGAGGCACCTCATGTGCAGAAGGTTCAGGAGATTCTCGGCAGTACCACTGCATCCCGCGACAGCCAGACTCCTCCGAAGCTGAGCGTCGAATATACTGAGGTCCGCTCCGACTCTGAAACTAAGCCCGTGACCATTAGCGCTAAGCATCTGCCCGCTTACAAGGGTGGTTACGACCTGATGGTGGTTGAGTCCGACGCGAATGGCAACGTTAAGGGTGAGGCCATCTCGTACACCCACATCAGCCCTGAGAGTATTGTGGGCGGCGAGTTCAGTGTGGCTATCGGCATGCCTGGTTCTCTGCTGAAGACCGGCTCGGTGTACATTGCCCTCCTGGTGCGTTCTGATGATATTGACACCCCCTACGATGTTGCGTCGGTGCGTTTTAGCGTGACCGGTGTTGCCGCTCCCAGCGCAGAAGCTTCGAATAAGGCTGAACAGCCGCGCCAGGATGCGAGCGCTACGGTGGCCCCCAGCGCCAAGACTGATGCGGCTACTAGCCCTGCCCAGCGCAGTGCCCAGAGCGGCGTCTCTACTTCGGGGTCGAAGGAACCCGCCTCGAGTGCGCCTCAGTCGACTTTGGCGGCAGTGAGCGCTATGTCCCAGCAGCAGGAGGCGAAGGCGGAACGTCAGCGTCAGGCCCTGCAGACTTTGGCTCAGGCGCGCACGATGACTCCGCGTTCGGCTATTGAACCCACGCGAACTGATTTGGCGTCCGCGTACCGTTCTGGTTCTGACCCGGCATCTATTGCGGCTGCCGCAAATTCCGGCGCGGTCGCACAGGGACCCACGAGTGATGCCACCTCCGGTAATGGCAATAAGGGCTTCACGCCCGTCATCCACTCGGAAACCAATACTCGTTCTGCCGCGGTGAACTCGACCACCACCCATGTGCAGTCCAATACGAACGCTGACCGCCAGGATGGCGTGAAGGCTGCGGCTTCCGTTGCGGCTCCTACCAGCGAAGAGGTGGCTCAGCATGGTACGGCGTTATGGGCTATTGGTGGCGTTGGTCTGACCCTCGTGGTTGGCGCCGCGTGGACGGCTCACCGCAGGGGCTTTCTGAGCTCCTAAAGCCCTTGGTGCGCTTGCGCGTTGTGCCTGCTGGTAGGGCACTTATTCATGCCCTCAATATGTCTTGAGATATCCCTCACCCCCGTAATCTGTAGTTGCAGATTGCGGGGGTGAATTGCGTGTTCAGGGTGTTCAAAAAGCATCTACCCCCACGTGAATAAACCTTAAGGTTCGTGATAGGGTTGAAATAACCGATAAATAGATGCGCGCTACTTTTGTGTTTTCACCGGAGGAAATGCGAGGCGGAGTAAGGTACGACTTTTCCGGGGACCTTACAACCCGGAAAGGCTCCCAAGAGCATACGAAGACATGCCGCTAGCACGCATCAATTCCACCATGAAAAGACGCATCGCATGAGCACTCATTCAACAAAGTACTGTGTTGTCACCGCAACCCTTTTGATTGCGGGGCTTCAATGCGGGCTTGTTGCACCTTCCATGGCGGCGGAAATCCGCGTCACCACGCATACGGCGGTACCCAAAAGCGTTGGACACCGTGTGGATGGGCACCGTGTGGAACAGAATGACGTTGCACCGAACGGGCAGAAGCAGAACGCGGCATCTAAAGTCACCATGAAGGCGCAGCTTCAAGAGGGCGGTTTTCTGCTGCGGTGGAACGGACTCCCTCAAGAGCTGACGGCTACAGACATTCTGGTAGACATCGACTTCTACACTGTTACTGGCGAATATGGCGGTTCCATTGTTGAGAACCCGCAGGTATCCGAGGGGGAGAACAGGGGCGAATATAGCCTCCTCATGAGCCTCGCCAGGGGAAAAGAAGTTGTGTACGTCATCGTTCTGACCGACAGCATCAATAACATCTCCTACGAATTTTTTGTTAAGGAAGATGGGAGGCGTCTAGTTCAGACCGTCGACCCGCGCAACGGTAAGGCAAAGCCCACCGAGCCGACGGTCGATATTGAGCATGAAGAAGCAGAAACTTCCGAGGCGAGCCCCACTCCGATCTCTGGCGCGGAGAACGACCAGGACGAAGACAACCAGCTCTCACCCACTCTTAGGGATACGTTGCACCCCACGCCGGAAAGCTCAACGGCAGCCCCGGTTAAGGTGCCGCGCGGACGGTACATTGTCTCCGAAGACACCAGCGTGTACGACCCGCAGAACCAGAGGAAGGGTAAACCGCGCCTGTCCGTACAGGATTCCCAGGGTGACTCCCAGGACGACACGAAGCCGGTTACGATTCTCGGCACGAACTTCGCGCAGAATACCAGCGGCTACGACCTGATGGTTATGGAAGTTGACTCTGAAGGCAACACGGTAGGGGACGCGCTCGCCATTGTGCACGTTGGCCCGGAATCCATTTCTGCCGGTGCTTTCGAGGCGGTGATTGGTGTGCCCGGTGCGTCCTTGCAGATTGGCAAGACGTACCTGGTGGCAGCATTTGACGCCGCCGATGATGGCAACCTTCAGTTGAATACGGTTCGTTTTACGGTGACTCAGGCTTCTGCCGAGAATGGTGGCTCGTCGTCTGATTCTTCCTCTAAGAACGAGAGCGAATCGGCTGCGGAACCTTCTGCGAATCCTACGATTGCCACTGATACTGCAGGTGCATCCGGCGCGAGCACACCCGCCGCAGGTTCTAGGTCTAAGACCCGCGGTATTCAGGGTGATACCGCCATGGCTCCGGGCACTAAGGACGCCACGATTTCTGTTCCGCGCCCCTCGGGTGGTTCTGTTACCGAGTCTTCCTCGGCTCTGGGGTACCGCACTGAGGAGGCGCAGCCTGTTCAGGTGCTGACCCCCGACTCTAATCTGCCTTCGGGTGTTGACTCGGCGGCGCAGTCTCGCCGTGCCGCGATTCTGAATGGTTCTTCCTCTCAGGTTCGTACTGAGCACGGGTCGCCGGATGGCGTGAAGGCAACGGAGGCGCAGATTACCCGCAATACGGGTAAGAGCTCGCCTCTTCTACCGATTTTGGTAATTTTGGGTGGCGGCCTGATTCTTGGTGCCCTGGGTGTGTCGCGTGTGCACACTTCAAAGAAGGATTAGTTGTGTAGAGGCTGGGGGAGTGGCGGCCCCCGGTACTTGGGCGGCATGCTGGCGTGGGGTAGTTGTATCCTCGTCAGTGTGCGGTGGGGTGTTTTGTCATAAAACGGTTCACTTGGTGTGTATCTTGAGAAATACTCATACTGTCGATATAGTAAGCCTGTCCTAACAATGTCGATAGTATGGATGCACACCAATGAAGATTTTCACATCTAGCACCCGCCTCTCCAAGGGAGCCTGCGCCCTCGCCGTTGCTGGCGCTGTCGCCCTGCCCCTGGCACCCGTTCTCGCCGAGAACATTAATATCGCTGCCCAGAACGTTGCCGCACAGAACGTCGCTGCAGGCGACCAGGCAACCGCTGGCGCGTCCTTCGGTTGGGGCGTGCGCGCCTCCTTCCTGTCCTATAACGGTATGCCCCGCGAAATGACCGACGGCGCAGCTTGGGACGCAACCGCAAAGCAGTTCACCTTCACCCCGACCTCCACCACCGTCTCTGAAGACGGCAAGCAGGTCACCCTGCAGGCTGCCGGCCGCCTCTGGTTCACCGGCCACTGCGCCGAAGGTCAGGACCCCGAAACCGGCTGCGCCCTGAACCTCACCTTCTCCAACCCCCGCGTGGAACTGAACCTCGCTGACGGCACCGGCTCCCTCTACATGACCGTGCGCACCAAGAACTACGCCTCCGGCAAGTTCGAGGGCCCCATGGAAGTCAAGATGGCGACCCTGAGCACCGGCACCGCCAAGCAGAGCGAGAAGGACGGCGTGGTCAGCATCAGCGGCATCTCCGCGAACCTGACCGCCGACGGTAACCACGCCTTCTCCGACTTCTACAACGAAGGCGCCAGCCTCGACCCGCTGAGCATCTCCTACACCGGTAGCGCAGCCAACGCCCCCAAGAGCGTCTACAGCGTCGCCGAGTCCTACAACACCGGTGCGGGCGTGAACCAGCCCCAGAACACCGCACGTCTGGGACAGAACCACATCGTGCACGTGGCACCTCCGAGCTTCAGCGGCGACACCACCTACACCGTGCTGAACAGCTCCAACCTGAAGATGACCGACACCGGCGTCCTGAAGGCAATTAAGGGCGTTTTCGCTGTGGACGCTGACGGCAACCGCATGCTCGTCATCGGCAGCGAGACCAACAAGCCCGAGCTGTACACCGTGACCGCTGAGGGTAAGCTCGTCTCCTCCGGTATCTACTCCGACGTTGATCTCGGCGCCAACACCGTCAAGGCGATCGGCTACAACCCCGCCAACAACACCTGGGGCATCCTCAGCATTGACGGCCAGGGCGGCGGCAAGCTGACCATTATTGACGCATCCGGTAAGGCAACCTCGCAGGCTCTGCCGAAGCCCGACTCCATCGACCCGCAGGTTGTGAACGCCTACTCGCTCGACGAGTACTACGGCGACTCGTTCTCCAACAACACCGTGACCCTCGCGCCGCTGCCCGACGGTAGCTTCGTGTACGCGCCGTCGACCTCCATCTACGATGCGTCTGGCGAAAAAGTGGTCCAGAAGGGCCACCTGCTGCACCTGAGCAGCAACGGCGTGTCCCTGGTGCCGAACTCCTCGCCCGAGGGCTACACCACCACCCTGTCCTCGACCCTGGTCAGCCCCAAGGGCTACATTTACCGTTGGAACAACTGGTCCGGCGGTAAGGTCCAGGTCCTCAAGTACGAGAACGGTGCTTTCAGCGTGGTCCGCGAGTCCTCAACCCTTGAGGGCTTCGAGAAGACCGAGGTTGCCACCATGTTCCTGACCCGCGCGGGTAACGTGGTCGTGGTGGATGCGTCCGGCTCCCGCCTGGTGTTCATGGATGACACCCTGAACAAGGTGAACGAGGTGGTGCTCTCCTCGATGCGCAAGACCGACAAGAGCGGCGGCTACAACGCTCTCGAACTGCCCAACGGCGATATTATCTACCCGACCAGCTTCGAGAACCCGAACACCTACGAGGATCAGCTGTGGCTGAACCGTCTGGCAGCGAACTCGGCACCGGCTCCTGAGCCGACCAAGGCACCGGAACCGACTAAGGCACCTGAGCCGACCGTGGCACCGACCGTCGCGCCTTCTGCTGAGCCTACTGTTGCTCCCACCGAGGCTCCCACCGCTGAGCCGACTAAGTCTGCTGAGCCGACCGTTGCTCCCACCGCTGAGCCTACCGTGGCACCCTCTGCAACTGCAGAACCCACCATGACGCCTTCTGCAAGCGCTGAGCCTACCGCGGAGCCTTCGGTAACGGCTGAGCCCACTGCGACCGCAGAACCGACTGTTGAGCCTTCTGCAACCGCTGAGCCCAGCGTGACCGCAGAACCCACCGCAGTGCCTTCGGAGGAGCCCACCTCGCCGTCTCTGCCGACCGCGTCCGTGGTGCCTTCTGTCGCCCCGAGTGCTTCTGCAACCCCGAGCGCGTCTGTAACCCCGAGTGCATCGGTGAGCGCATCCCCGACCGCGGTTCCGAGCGTTCCCGCCGTGACCCCCTCGGCGACCGTGTCCGCATCGGCGTCCGCATCGGCATCCGCTAGCGCGTCTGCTTCTTCGAGTGTTTCTGCGAGCGCGTCGAGCTCCGCAAGCAGCTCCAGCAGCGCTTCGGTGAGCGCATCGGCGAGCGAGTCGGCATCTTCGAGTGCCTCCGCTTCCGCTTCCGCGAGTGCTTCCGCTTCTGAGAGCAGCACCGCCGACCAGAACACTGCCGGCCACAAGGGCGGCTCCAACGGTGGTTCTGATGCTGGTTCCGGCGCATCCGATAACTTGGGTGTGAGCGGTTCCAACGGCGGTTCCTCTAACGGTGGTTCCTCCCTCGGTGGCGGTTCTTCCGCAGGTAGCTCCTCGACCTCCGGTAGCTCCTCCTCGAAGCTGGCTCAGACCGGCGCATCCGGCGCTATGTTCGCCGCAGCAGCTGGTGCTATCACCCTGGCTGTAGGTACCGCACTGGTTGTGGCACGCCGCCGCAAGAGCTAAGATTTAGCCTTCGCGCAACACCCCGCTTCGTTACTCGTGTTCATGAGTAGGGAAGCGGGGTGTTCCTTTCATACAATGGAAATATGACTATTCTGAATGTAATCGCAACCTCGCACGGCACCGACTCGGTCGCCGGTCGCGAGGCTATCACGCTGATTCGTGAGCAGATTAAGTTCCTGCTCGCTCAGCGTAACGACGGTGTGGAGTACCGTGTCCACGCCGCATATGTGGATGTGGAATCTCCCAGCGTTGATGATGCCGCAGCCTCCCTGCCCAATGATGAGCCCTGCGTTATTGTGCCGATTCTGCTGTCGACCGGCTTCCACACTCAGGTGGATTTGCGCCGTGCCGCACGCAATAGCGGCATTGAGCGTATCAGCATTGGTGAGTCTCTGGGCCCGGATTCTCGCCTTGCCGCGCTGACCCGCGCCCGTTTGGAGGAGGCTGGCTGGACTCCCGGCGACGGCCCCGTGGTTCAGGGTGCTGCCGGTTCTTCTCGTGCTGATGGTCGTGCGGACATGAGCCGCGCGGCTGAGCTACTGGCAGAGGAGTTGCACGTTCCGGTGCATCACGGCTTCATTGCCGCGATTGATCCGAAGTTCCACGAGGTCGTTGCCGAACATCAGCCTAAGTTTGCTGCGACCTACCTGCTGGCGGAGGGTTTCTTCGCCGGTAAGATGCGCCGTGATGCTGAGTCGACCGGTGTGCCGGTGAAGGTTGCCGCGCCGCTGGTGAACGCGCAGGGTGGCGCTTCTGCTGCCGTGGTGGCGGAGTGCTTCATTGACCGCATGGATGAGGCTATTGCCCAGCTGGATGCCGCCTAACAGCTCAGGTTTGCGGTGCGTGTAGATGCGCTCGTAAGGCTGGAAGTGTTAATACAAAAAACCTCGGGACGTCATGGTCCCGAGGTTTTTGTGTTGCTGTGTTTGAGTAGCCGTAGGCGGCTGAACGTTTAGGCGGTCTTGAGATAGACGTCGCCGTCGCGGACCTCTACGGGGTAGACCTTGATGGAGTAGGAGGGGTCAGAGAGGCACTCGCCGGTGGTCAGGTCGTAGACCTCCTTGTAGAGGGGGGAGGTGATGGTGGGGTTGCCGTTCTTCTCGCCGACGATGCCGCGTGCGAGGACCAGTGCCTGGCTGTGCGGGTCGAGGTGGTCGCTGGCGAAGATGCCGTGCTTGGTCTTGTAGATGGCGTACTGGTAGCCGTCGACCAGGGCGACTTCACCCCAGTTTTCTTCGAGGTCAGATTCGGCGCAGATGCGTACCCAGTTCTCAGCCATGGGGGTTTCCTTTCGAAGTGGTGGTCTGCGCCGCGCGGGGTGCAGGACACAATAGCGATTCGTGTGTTCTTTGTTTGGAGTTTACCTTATGAAACCCACATTTGGAAATGGGGCGCGCGGAGGGTGCTAAAGGTTATTTTTACCCTAAAAGATGACCTTGAATTTTATAGATTAGCCTTACCTAAATTAAGTCTAGATAAGGTAAGAATACCCTATTCTAGCCCGGTATTCCGCGGATTTTTTTGGAAAATTTTCCCAAAAAATGCGGATTTTCGATACTTCAACCCCGCGCTAGCGTGTACGATAAAAGTCGTAGTTTAAAACGCCTTTTGACTGCCTGAAAAAACAACATAATCCCACACAAAAATGTTTCGTAATTTTCAGATGCATTCTAAAGAAGCGGGCGCTTCAACTACTCGGTACGCATCAGATACGAGCCCAACGGTACGGAAACTAGGAGTTCCAACGCCGGGCACGGTCCAGTCGCACGCTGAGGGTAGATAAGTGCCATGAACTACCTGCATTACAACTAGGAAGGAAAATCCATGTCGCACACCCCCCGCAACATTCTCGTTGTCGGCGCAGGCCCGGCTGCGTGGCGTTTTGTACGCGCGTACCACGAAGGCGCTGAAGCTGCCGGTCGCGCAGCGGACACCATCACCGTCCTCAACGACGAGCCCTACATCCCCTACGACCGCGTTGCTATCGAGCAGATTTTCAAGGATACCGAGAAGGACCTGACCCTCGGCGATCCCGAACTGTGGAATGCAGAGAACATCAACCTGGTCAACAACTGCCACGCAGAGAAGCTTGACCGCACCCGCCGTGTTGTCACTGACACCGAGGGCAACGAGTACCCCTACGACGTGCTGGTTTTCGCAACCGGTTCCCGCGCGGTTCGCATCCCCATTCTTAACTCGGACGCCGCACACGTCTTCCGCACGATTGATGACGTGAAGAACATGGTCTCCGAGGTCAAGCGCCTGCAGGAAACCCTCGGCCGCGCACCCCGCGGTATCGTCGTCGGTGGCGGTCTGCTCGGCCTCGAAGCAGCTGAGGGTCTGAAGGACCTGGGCGCAGAGCCCACCATCCTGGATGTGGCTCCCTGGCTGCTGTCCGTTGAGGTTGACCAGGGCGGCGGTTACGCCGTGAACGCCCAGATCAAGGCAACCGGCATTGATATTGAGACCGGCGTGTACATCTCCGGCATCAACAAGGACGCTGAAGGCAACGTCGTCTCCGTCTCCATCGCAGATTCTCCCTCCGAGGACGCAGAAATCCGCACCCTGCCCGCCGACATGGTGGTCTTCGGTGCCGGTATTCGCCCCAACGACGAGCTGGCACGTGACGCTGACCTGGCACTGGGTGAGCGCGGCGGTATTCTCGTCAACGACGCATGCCACTCCTCCGACGAGCACATTTGGGCTATCGGCGAGGTTGCCTGCGTGCTGGGCCGCACCTGGGGTCTGGTCGCACCGGCTAACGCTATGGCTGACGCTGTGGCAGCTAACCTGCTCAACGACAATGAAGAAGCTCAGGTTGAAGAGTTCGACATCGCAACCAAGCTGAAGTTCTCCGGCGTTCAGGTGGCTGGCTTCGGTGACCGCCGCGGCACCACCGAGGGCTGCCTCGAGGTTCTGTTCGCAGACCCCGCACGCGGCATGTACCAGAAGATCGTGACCAGCGGCGACGCAAAGACCCTGCTCGGTGGCGTGTTCGTCGGTGACACCGCTCCCTTCGACTCCCTCAAGCCCCTGCTCGGTCGCGAACTGCCCGCTGAGCCGAACGTCTACCTGACCGCAGCTGGCGGCGGCGACGGCATCCCCGACACCGAACTGCCCGACGACGCAATCCTGTGTTCCTGCAACAACATCAGCTTCGGTGCTGTCCGTGAGGCAATCGTAGACGGCAACCACGATGTCGCATCCCTGAAGTCCTGCACCACCGCGGGTACCCAGTGTGGTTCCTGTGTGCCGATGCTGCAGAAGACTCTGGAACAGCAGATGAAGAAGATGGGTCTGACCGTCTCCAAGGCACTGTGTGAGCACTTCGACTTCTCCCGTGCAGAGCTGGCTGAGGCTGTGCGCCTGACCAACCTGGACGACTTCGACTCCGTGCTGGCACGCTTCGGCCGCGGCGGCGACGGCTGTGCAATCTGTAAGCCGACCGTTGCGTCGATCCTCTCCTCCTTCCGCAACTCTTACGTTCTGGATGCTGGCCGCGGTGGCCTGCAGGAGACCAACGACCGTGCACTGGCAAACATGCAGAAGAACGGTACCTACTCCGTCGTTCCGCGTATTCCCGCAGGTGAGATCCCCGCTAAGAAGCTGGGCGTCATCGCAGAGGTCGCTGAAGAGTTCGGCCTGTACGTGAAGATTACCGGTGCACAGCGTATCGGTATGTTCGGTGCTCGCCTGGAGCAGCTGCCCTACATTTGGGAGCGCCTGGTGGATGCAGGCTTCGAATCCGGTCAGGCATACGGTAAGTCCCTGCGTAACGTGAAGTCCTGCATGGGTTCGACCTGGTGCCGCTTCGGCGTTCAGGACTCCACCGGCATGGCAATCCAGCTGGAGAACCGTTACCGCGGCCTGCGCTCCCCGCACAAGTTCAAGTTCGGTGTTTCCGGTTGTAACCGTGAATGTGCTGAGGCACAGGGCAAGGACGTTGGTCTGATTGCGACCACCAACGGCTGGAACCTGTACCTGGGTGGTAACGGTGGTGCAAACCCCGCTCACGGTCGCCTCTTCGTCAAGGACGCTTCCAGCGAGGACATCATCCGCTACATTGACCGCTACCTGATGTACTACATCCGCACCGCAGACAAGCTGCAGCGTACCGCTCGCTGGCTTGAGGACCTGGATGAGGAGCACGGCGACGGTCTGGCACACCTGCAGTCCGTCCTCATTGAGGACTCCCTGGGCGTGTGCGAGGACCTGGAGCGCGACATGCAGCGTCACGTGGACTCCTACGAGGACGAGTGGGCAGCAACCCTGAAGGACGAGCGTCGCCTGCGCCGCTTCCGTGCCTTCATCAACGAGCCCAACGGCAGCGACGAGGGTTCGCACCTGTACGTGCTGGAGCGCGAGCAGATTCGCCCCGCAACCCCCGAGGAAATTGCGGCGGCAGAAGCTGGCGAGTCCAACACCGTCCTGCTGACCGGTGCCAAGATTCCCGTGGGTAAGCCCAGTGACCTCAACCCGGTCCCGGCAGCATAGTATGTGCCCGAAGATTCCTCCGTTCCCGCCCCGCGAGTTCGCCACTATTGACGAGGTGCTCGCGGGCGGGGCGCCCGGGCACACCCTGGACGATAGCGTGACGGAACGCGGAATTCTTCTGCCCGGCGAGCCCGCCGAGAACCCCGGCAAGGTCTACATTGTGGGCGGCGGCCCCGGTGCCGCTGACCTGCTGACTCTGCGTGCGGCACGTGCCCTGAGCGAGGCGGACGTGGTCCTTCTGGATCACCTCGCCCCACAGGAGTACGGCGAGTACGCACCGAACGCCCTCATCGTTGATGTGGGCAAGGTTCCCGGTAAGCACGCTGTTCCGCAGTCCCGCATTCAGCAGCTCATGATTGATTACGCGCTCTCGGGTAAGACCGTGGTGCGTTTGAAGGGCGGCGACCCGTACGTGTACGGTCGCGGCGCTGAAGAGCTGGATGCGTGCATCGCCGCCGGCCTGGAGGCTGAGGTTATCCCCGGCATTACCAGCGCCATTGCGGTTCCTGCGCGTGCGGCTATTCCGGTGACCCTGCGTAAGGTGTCCTCGATTTTCACCGTCATTTCTGGTCACTCCGGCCTGTCGGAGACCGAAGTGTCGGCTGTTGAGGCGACCCTGCGCGCCCAGGGCACCGTGGTGCTGTTGATGGGCGTTCGTACCCTGCCCGATACGGTGGCGTCTCTGCTCTCTCGTGGGATTGAGGCTGACACGCCGCTGGCAACCATCGAGAACGGTTTCTCTGAGAAGGAGCGCGTGACTGTCACGACCCTTGAGAACGCTCAGGTGGATTGCGCATCGGTCAAGGCGCCGGCTATTACCGTCATCGGTGAGGTCGTGCATTATGCTCGCGATAATCAGAACCGCTTTGTGAGCGAGGTTCACGAGCGTCTGCGTGAGCGTTCCACCTCCTAGAGACGGTGCGCTAGATAGCACTGTGCATTAGATAGTACGGTGCGTTAGATAATATTGCGCAGCCCCGCATCCTTGGTTTTTCCTAGTTGCCAAGGAGCGGGGCTGTTGCTGTGCCGGCTGGTGTTGCTGTGCCGGGGAATACCGGGCAACGCGGGGAAATGCTCTGGCGCAAAAACAGCGGCGCAAAAACATACGAAAGCGG
>ERZ772935.419-NODE-419-length-17010-cov-6.316898_pt1 | contig 17010 bp, 20 predicted proteins | sample MGYA00511683_ERZ772935 | MGnify/ENA primary metagenome ERZ772935 (study PRJEB29015, sample SAMEA2738086) | human oral metagenome | biome: human oral; feature: human-associated habitat; material: saliva | place: China | collected 2228 ...
TCTCATGATATACCTTTCTATCAGCAGGCAAGCCGTAAGAGTTTTAGATTAGGCTTATATCATGCGAGAACGTCCTTATTTTATTGAATATTAATTAGAATGCTGTTCAATGAGAGCAATTTTTAATTTTATGTCTTCGGTAATCTCATCAAAAATCACAATTGAGGTAATAATCTCTTTTAGTAAATCCTCATCAATTAGGTGCATAGCTAGCCATAGAACAATATTTTCCATCTCTTGCAGAAAATAATCCGTTAGGTAATCATAACCATTTAATTTCAAGAAATACGTGCCAAAAGCTAAACTAGAACGTTTATTTCCATCTCTAAACATATGAAACATAGCAGTTGCAAAAATTAAACGAGTTAGCTTTTCTTCAAAGGTAGGATAGTAATCATCATTCTTAATATGTGAAAAGACACTTTCCAACCGTCCTTTATCAAGAGTTCCAGATAAGCCTCCACTTATTGCAATGACCATATCATCATGAATTTTAATAGCCTCTTTTGTAGAAAAGTATAAAATATTGGGTTCTATCATATTTTACTTCTCCTTTAATCGACGAAATATATCACGGTGTTCCTCAATTTGTTTTTCGAGCGATTTGCTTTGTTCGCCTAAGAATTTTTCAAAATCTTTCTCTGAAACTGGTGCAATATATTCTGCCAGTTGGGTATGCAATGCATCCCTGAAATTTAGGTCACGACTAGCCATTTTAGTTCGAGCATCGTGTAATAAAGGTTCAAATAAAGCATGGGTAGATAAGGTTATTATGATGTTTTTAGCTTCTTCAAAGGTAAGTAATTTACCTTTCTGTTTATAGTGAGTCTCAATTTCTTGAGCAATTCCATTTTCAAAGCTAGCAATTAAAAGTAACACTTCAGAATATAACGTATTTCGTACATTATCAGTTTGATTTAATTTTAAAATTTTTCGATACTCTGAAGCATTTTCTTTAAAAATTGCTTTATAAATAACATTTGTCAAATGAGCATATTTATACTGATTCCCTTCAACGAATTCACCTACTGAATTGGTAAATTTTTTCCTTGCTGTAGTTTCTTTTAGTGCACTAGTTAAGTAATTACTATCACGTTGGTTTATATACTTAACATGCCCACCAGTCTTTTCTGCAAGTACATTTATCACAATATCAATAATTCTACTTCGAATTTGTTTGGCTTTATCACTTGTTGTTAGTAACATAGCGAAATTAAGTAACACACGAAACGTTGATATTCCAAGGTTTCGTGTGGTCTGACCGACATTGATGTCGGTCAGTTGAGCATTTTTTTTGAAGTCTGCCAATCGCTTTCCTGTCAACACCTCAAACCCGTTACTTTTTAATTCTTGTGAGTGATTTTCTATAATTCTTTCGATAGTTCTTGTAGTTACTCCAAAAAAATCTGCAATTTGCTGATTTGTATAATAATAGCTATTTTCAAATTTTATTCCTGTAATACCAAATTCATTCTCAGCTTGTTTTATCGCTACAGAATTATTTAAAATATTTTGTCTTTCTAACCGTGAAATTGTTAAGTCAGTCATATTTATTTCCTTTAATATTTATTTTCAATATTTTTTATTTCTGCTTATAACTTATGCCAGTTGTTGTTATACCAATCTCGCACAGCGTCGCGTGGATAGCGTATTTGTGTTCCTCTGCCTCTGTCGATTCGTGGAAAATCTTTAAACTGCAAGAAACGCCCCAGAGTACTGGTAGAGCAACCAAGCAATTTTATTAGCTGCTTTTGATTTAGTTCTAAGGGAAGTGTTTGATCAATATCAATGGCTTTTGTCTTTTCAATGATTACAGCTTGGACCATATCACCGAACTTGTCAGCCATTTGTTGCATTAATTCATCCATATTTTCACACTTTCTGTTTGCATTAAATTGGAATAGTAAAATCACAGCTAAACAGACGCACAACATACGATAGTTTATTTTAAGACCTTGTCCAGAAGATTAATTATTTTGTTTAAATTTTCAAAAAAGCAATCATGCGCCTGCTTAATTCTAATTTCATGCCGTAAGGGGTTCGTGTTTCCCAATTGTTGAGGAATGTTGAGGTTGAACTCTATAGAATGTTAACATTGCTAACGTTTTAGAATGTATAAACCGCGTGGGTTAGTTGTCCTTTGCATTAATAAAAGAAATTTTAGAACTAAAGACATCGTCCCCAACTCTAGGTGAGTTTTTTATATATGTTTCAAAAGACAGTTTCACAATTGTATTCTCTTTATGAATATCAACAACTACAGGTATCCTGGTTTTAAACCCAAAAACAATAATCTCTACAAATACCATTGAATTTAAGAATAAATCAAGTTCGTTTATTTTTGTGTAATATTTTAACCAATTTGATATAACGCTTTGAATTAAATTTATAATCGCTTCATTATTGAGCTTTGAGAGAAATTTATTTATATCAGAAGTATCTTCAGCTTTATTTTGTTGATTAGCTCTAAAAAAAGCTAGGTTTACTATTAGCAATTTTTTTTCTTGTTCTATTGGAGAAACTATAAGAGAGAACGGTTTTGTTTTGTTTTGGTGATCTACCACTTGGCAATTATATAAAAAAGCTTCACTAGGTTTTATATTTACAGAACCGTCATCATTTTGACTATTATGAATCGTTGAATTTTCTACTGTTTCTAAGTTATCAAAGTTTAATACTTCCTGAAAATAAAATAATATCTCTCTGTCAGTAATAGTAAAAAAATCTGAAATAGGAATATTGAAGAAATCCAGAAGAGTTTCGAGTGTATCGAACTGAATTCCTTTACTATCGTTATTTAAGAGAGAGGTTAGAGTTGGGCGGGATAATCCTGTTTCCATTGATAATTTGTTAATACTCAGTTTATTTTTTTCGAGTAATTCTTTTAAGTTTGTTTTTATCATAGGTATTCTCCTTACTAACCTATTTTACATCACGATGTTTTTTTTTTCAACGATTTGTAAATATTACTTGACAGTTATTTTGTTTTTTTGTAAACTGTAAACAACAACTTACAAAAAAACATCAAAGTTGTAAATATAGAATTACAACAAGGAGGGCAAAACTTTGAAAAATAATCTTAGAATTATTTTAGCAAAGAAACGCAAGAAAGTTTCAGACGTTCACGAAGCTACGGGTGTTTCTAAAACCACTTTGACAGCTTTGTACTATGAACGTACCAAAAACCCTGAAACAGAAACCTTGCTAAAAGTTGCGAAATATCTGGGCGTAACCTTAGATGAGCTACTGACACCAGAAGAATAGAAAGGAGCAAACTAATGGAACTAGTTTACATGGACGGCAAGAAAGAGCCGTACACCACGAGTGAAATTATCGCTGAATGTGCTGAAGTTAAACATGATACAGTGCAAAGCTTAATAAGAAATCATCAAGAGGATTTTGAAAGCTACGGAATAATCGGATTTAAAATCCGTAAATTAGACGGGCGAGGGCGACCAATGAAAATCTATCGCCTAAATGAACAACAGGCAACATTGCTGATCACTTATCTAAAGAATACCGAACCTGTACGGCGGTTCAAAATGAACCTAGTCAAAGCATTCTTTGAAATGCGCGAGGAACTTTCTAAGTTTCGTATTCAGAGAGCGCTAGAAAAGCCAAAGAGAAAAACCTTACATGACAGTATAGAAACATGGGAACAAGCACCTAAGCACGCGCATAGTACCATGAATAACTTACTACTAAAGGCAGTAACCGACAGGAACGCTAAGCAGTTAAGGGAAGAACGTGGGGGCTATAACGGCATTGATAGCTTGACCAGTGACGAGCTGGAGCAATACCAGGCTTTTGAGGACATGGTAATAGCCATGATTAGCTTAAATATGAGTTATCAGGAAATCAAAGCTATGGTATTCAGAAATAAAAAAACACGCCTAGAAAGCGCGTGATTGTAACAAAAAAGGCTTACCGAGACCAATCAGCAAAGCCTTTTACACTAACACTAAAACGAATTTAACAACGCAGGTAAGCTATTATTAAAGAGGTTTTAGTAAAGATTTATACCTAGATTATAGCATATTTAGGGCAATTTGACCATACGGAGAGCGCCAACTCTTAAAACTGGTACTTTCTCACGCTTTCAATTTGGCGAGTCTGGGCGTGGGCATTAGCTAGTATAGGAAACAACCATTAAAAAGCCCATCAAGGCAATTACACAAACACAGAAACAGAGGTAAAAAACATGGCAGAAACAACATACGAGAATTTAACTAGACGTATAGACAGAATTAGCGCAGAAATGCGAGAAATTAGCGAAAAAAATGGATTGAGGAGACTTTCTTTATTGGCAAGTCAGACAAAGTCCGTCAAAGAAGATTTGTCCCGTTTACTTTGGATTGAATTTCCAGAATTGAATGAAAGCCATAAAATCGAGGCAGTCTCTAAAAGCACTACGGGAATGTTTTTCCACCCTGGTGTTTTTGAAATGGGTGCCATGCGACAAGCCTTCTTTAAACGCCAAGCTAACCACTTTTTTGACAACGAAGCAGAGCAACAGGCATATATAGAACATGCTGAAAAGGAGTATTTAGAGTCTACTGTAACTTTAAAAGATATTCTTTTTAACTCTAAAAATGGTACTCGAAAAGTAAGTAAAGACTGTCTTATAGAGAAGTTTGAGGAGGCGATGAAATGACAACATACCTAGACAACATGACACAAGCAGAATTTGATGAACTAATGGCTGAAATCAAGGAGAAACGTCCGAACCTCTTTCAATTTATTGCTGATTTTGTAGATCGAAAAGTAAGCACCGAAGAGGTGGACGACTTCCTGAAGATGGGACGAAGCGACCAAGTGGACTACATCAAGAACTATAAAGCGAGGGCATAGCATGAATGAATTAGATTTAAGCAACACACAGTCGGTTTTTGTTAGCCTGGTACTGATTGGTGTATTACTCTATCTAAACCACCGAGACCGCCAAAAAAGCGCCCAAATTGAGCGAGAAAGCACACAGGCGATAGAAACACCTAGCGAGGTTTTAAATCCTTGCTACGGGCGATATATTCAACTTGTAGGAGTCAATGTATGGGGAGGAATTGAATGAGTCTAACAATGAATGACAAGCGAGTATTAAGACTAATCAAGGTCGGGGCTGAGAACTCCATAACAGGGGCAGAAATCAGCCTAATCACCAAACTAGCAGAAAGAACCGTACAGGACATTATCAGCCGTCTGATCACGCGCTACGGCGTTCCAATCGTTGGGGTACGTCATGGGGCTTTTAGAGGCTACTTTATCCCAGCTAACAAAGAGGAGCTACTGGACGGAGCAAAGGCATTCTATAACCAGGTACAAGAGGAGCAGAAGCGCCTAACTGTCCTTTTGAATGCCGATTTAGAGAGCTACAAGCAACTACTGAAAGGAGCTGATCAATTTGTTTAGTCTCAGCAAAGAGAGCGAATACGAGCTAACTCATGGCGTTCTGGAGCTTGTGGAGAACTACCTGGAAGCGCGTGATACAGCTAAACCACGATTGACGGGGTTAATCTCAGCCCAGGAAGCTATGGACGAACTGGATATAAAGTACAAGACACTCCAAAAGTGGGAAGATGCTGGGCTAAGACGATACCAGCCACCACTAGAAGATACCAGGAAAGTATACTATAAAGTTACTGACTTGCTGAAGTTTTTGGGGGTAGAAAATGGGTAGATATAACACACACCCAGCACAAGGCGGAGGTCATTATCATGACATTAAATTGTATAAGCACCGTGGCAGATCTTTGGAACAGTTCCAAGAACAAAAGCTACTGAAGAAGTTAAAAAAGAAACGCAAAAAGGGGCGATAGTATGACAATTTATGAGGCTAAAGGCTTTCAGAGTAATCTTGTCTATCCATTTGATAAGATTGAGCCTTTCCAGTACATTGAACGCTTTAAGCCTTTGGTAGTCCCTGAAGGGGCAAACATTGAAGAATTTAAACGTACACAAGCGCCATACTGTATCAGTGGGAAAGTGACACCAGAAAAGAATGGCAGTTACAAGCGAAACAACACTACCCTGGTATATAGGGATTTGATTTTCCTTGATTATGACGATATACAGGGGACGTCTGATGGCTTTATAAAAGCCATTTCTAGCGCTTTATTTGGCTACTCCTACATTCTATACCAGACTATCAAACATAGCATAGAAAAGCCCCGTTTTCGCCTTGTGGTGAAGCCTGACAATGTGATGAATGAGGCAACCTATAAGCAGGTAGTTAAGGAGATAGCGGACAAGATTGGGCTCCCCTTTGACATGGCCAGTTTAACATGGTCACAACTCCAAGGGCTACCAGTAACAACAGGCGACCCAGCAAGTTATCAAAAGATTGTAGAGCATGGTCTAGATTATCCAGTCCCCAAGGTTGAACCAAGAGCGAAGCAAGAAACTACTGAGCGTTACAAGCCTAGAGCAAGTGGCCAGAGGTCAATGACCATGAGAATTATTGACACGCTTTTCAATGGCTTTGGAGACGAGGGAGGGCGTAACGTGGCAGTGACCCGCTTTGTAGGCTTACTCTTTAACAAGTGGGTTGATTGTGATCTAGAGACCGCCTACGAACTTACAAAGATAGCTAATAGCGTGACTGCTGAACCTTTACCAATCGAGGAACTAGACCGTACTTTCAGCAGTATAGCACGGGCAGAATACAGAAAGAGAGGGTAGAACCATAGAAAAGGAAAAATTGAAAAGCCTGGAAAGTGAAATCTTAGAGGTGAGAGAGCAAGAACAACCACCTAGAACGATGAAGGAGCTTGAAAATCGTATCTTTCAGGCTGGCGAAGAATGGCGAGCAGAACATACTGAAACAAAGGTAAACGAGTCCACAGGGGACGTTACCGAAAAGGTCGCTATGCCCCAAACCTTCACAGTCGCTAAAATTTTAAGCGATATTGTCACGTTTACTTTTATCAGTAAGAGCAATGTACCTGATTATAGCCTACTCTATATCTATGATTTAGACGAGGGTATCTATACCGCTAGTAATGACCTGTTTAACCTATTCTGTAAGACTTTTGACGTGAGAATTAAGCCCAGGGAGTGGGCACAGATTAAGTTAATGGTTAGGACATTGACCAAGATAAAGAAACCTTTTGAAAGTGCTGACCTTGTACCTGTAAAGAATGGTATTATTGATCTAAGAACTAAGGAGCTACTACCATTTAGCCCTGATTATGTCATTACAAGCAAGATCAGCACAGCTTACCACGCGCCTAAACGAGTCCCAATAGATAGAGAGGGCAAAACTTTTGATGATTGGTTGAACTCAATCGCTTGTAATGATAGTGAACTAGTGACACTGTTTTGGCAGATTATCCTAGAAGCTATCAATCCTAACCACACCCGAAATAAGTTCGCTATCTTCTACGGTGATGGTAACAATGGTAAGGGAACATTTCAGCGCTTCCTTATCAATCTGATAGGGGAAAGCAATATATCAGCCTTAAAACCTGCACAGTTTGCTGAAAAGCATAACTTAGAAACCCTGGTAGGTAAAGTTTGTAATATCGGAGATGAAGCCCCAAACGAATACTTAAAAAATCCGTCTGATCTAATGAGTATCACTAGCGGGGACACCGTGCTAGTCAATCCAAAAGGTCGGCCAGCTTTTGAAGCTACCTTTAAGCTATTCAATATCTTTTCAGGGAACTATATCCCCAACGGTGGCAACAAGACAAAAGGCTGGTATCGTAGAATTATGATCGTCCCTTTTAATGCTGACTTTAACGGGGAGAAGGAAAAACCTTGGATAAAAAACGAGTTTTTAGCAAACAAGGAAGTCCTAGAATATGCCCTGTACAAAGCTATCAACCAAGAGCCATTTACTCATTTTATCGAACCTCAATCAGTCAAAGACCTGTTAGAAGAATACCAAGAGGATAATGACTACTTGCTTTCATGGGTTAAGCATGAATACATGGAAAAAGGTTGGCATGAGCTGGACGTAGTACCTGTTTTTATACTGACCAGATCGCTGAAACATTATGCTGAAGATATGGGAATACCCAAGCCCAATGTTTACGGGGCAGGAAAAGATACTATCAGGCACCTACAACAGTTGACGTCTAATAGGTATCAACTAAAAAAAGCTCGTGTTAGGATTGAAGATTTTGACAAATTAGATCCGTTGGAGTTTGAGAGACCTAAACTGGGTCGAGTAAATCACGCTATAACTAAAAAGGAATGATGTTGACCTTTTCATAATGCTCTAAACCGTTGATATGACTGGGTTTTTACGAAATTTATTGACCTTCTTGTTGACATTGTTTTGAAGAAGGTCAACAAATTAAACCCTTGGGGATACTGATTTTATAGCCTTTATGTTGACCTTGTTACCTTCTTTTTAACTCTCTATATAGGGAAAAAATAGTATTTATATATATATAAGGGTTATGACTTCAAAAGAAGGTCAACATGGTAACAAAACAGTCTAAACTCTTGTGGCAGTAAGGCTGAACTATGTTACCTAGAAGGTAACAAAATCACTAAAGAAGGTAACAAATCTAAAAAATATTACATAATTTACCTTAAAATAGGGAGAATAGACTATGACGGATATAATAGACCTAGACGAAAAAATAACGGAACTTGAAAAACGTATTGGACGGTTCAGTGAGGTTTTATACGAAATTGTTAAGAATGAAATCTATAACTCTACAGTAAATAATAAAAACATTGAACTGATTCAGGAGAGCTTTGAAACAGTCTTTAAAGAGATTGATGAACTAAAAACAGAAAGAGATAAAAACATGACACTAAAAACATTTTCAGACAAAGCAAAAACATTTACTTTCACATACGAATTTAAAGACCTAGATACTGCTGTGGTAGCAGGTCACGCGCTACTGGGATATATGACTGGGACTTATGAAGTACCATCTATTTCAATAACTCACAAGGATAAAGGTACGCTAGTAGCTGAGTATGTTGAGGATAGCAAACTAAACAAGATCTTCAAGCGTATTTGTGACAGTTTCAAAGATTATTACAAACAACCAGAGGGAGATGAAGCATTTGAAGAACGTTATAAACGTGAGCGCGTGCTCCAACTTAAAGAGTCAGAGGACTTTGAGAGTTTGCTGAATAAGGTCACAGACTACGAGCTGGAGCTATTAGACTATGCTGATCGCTTGCTTTCTGATAAGCCTATCCCTATGGACTCTATGACCGCTTTTGGTACGTTGGAAATGCTGGGCGATGAAAGTATTAGCCTACTCCAAAAAATGGACGTAGAAGGCGAATATAAAGGCCTTGCTGGTTATTCTGGTCAATAAAACACAGGAAGGGGAGCAATCCCCTTTTGACATTTAGGCAATAGATTTGGGTTTTTCCATATAGAGGGTATTTTTGAACGAATGGAAGTTATAAAATCAATAACCATAGAGACATTTATAAAGCCAATGAAAAACAAGAATATCAGTCATGGTATAGCTGAGTTGGACGGTAGAAAACTGGAAATAGACCTAGATAACCTTTACATCACCTTTGGGAGTAATCATTTTGATTTAGCAAGAATACCAGGAACTAAGGGAGGTAATCGCTACTTCTTTCTCTGTCCTATTTGTGGTAATCGATGCAGAAAACTCTATAAGAGACTGTTTCAATATGGTTGTGGATCATGCCAGAAAATACACAAGTCAACACTAAACCGTAGTAAAACAGATTGTCAATACTATTGGGAGCTTGCGCTGAGGGAAGCTAGAAAGGTAGAACCAGGTTGGATTCCTAAACGTGGCGGATATATGTTTGATAGTTTTCCTGAAAGACCAAAGTATATGAGACGTGACAAGTATTATAAGCATTATCAAAAGTTTGTGAACTACACCAGAAAAGGAGATAGTTTTTGGCTGAATGGATTGAGTTCTCTAAGGTAATTTTTAGTAGGGTGCAATTTACAAAACAAACAAATACTACATATTAGACGGTTTAAAATTTAAAAAAAGCTAGATATATCAAGGATTTAAGTAAGTAGAGCGTTCCAAAAAAGAGTGCGATAAAGGGTGCGCGTGTTTTGATAAAAAAATTACTCGTTTAGAAAAAGGAAACAGGAAATACTTAGGTTTTGGTTAGGTATTGGTAAGGTTTAAATTAGGTTTTGCATTTAATAATAGTAAGGTACAGGGCTTTGTTCTAGAGATAAAACACTAAGATTTCCTAAGATATAGATACTTTTAGAGACAAAGAACGGTAAGGTATCGAAGTTTTCCAATGGTGAGATTTTGCTTAGGTAGTGGCAGTAAATATGCCTGACAAATGGCAGGGTTATGTGTGTTGAACTCCGAGCGAACGCCGAGAAAGTGGATATATCCCCCTATCATTTATCAAGCAGATAAGAGCAATAATAACCCTCCTTAACTCCCTGAGAAACGACAAGGAGATACGGGGGCTATCTACCTATCCACGCGCTTCAATGAGCTTCACACCGTCACTGTACATTTTTTTCGTGCGAAAATAAAGAAAAGGAAAAGATGAATGACTACTAATGATATAGTTAAAAGACTAAAGAACTATAAGAAGATAGAAAAAGCAATAATCAGCTTACAAAGAAAACTAAACGATTTAGATAATAGCTACTATCCAAAATCTGCACACTTTGAACAGAGGGTAACAACAAGTAAGGTAAACACCACAGAGAATAGACTTATTAGTATCATTCAGAAAAAAGATACTATCATACATGAGATTATGACCTTAACGGACGAAAAACTAGCAGTGTTAGACTTAATCGATTATTTAGATGACTTTGTAGAGTGGTTAACTATCACTAAAATCTTTGTTCTTTTTGAACCTGTTGAAATAATTTGTAGAGATTTAAGATTATCAAAAACTCAGCTATATAAAGTCAGAAAGAAAGCTATTGAACGCTTGGAAGCTGAGGTAAACAATACTTACGACAGATAAGAGGATAAATAAGAAATATTGTTTTTCTTATTTATGTTTGATAAAATAGAGATGTAAGGGGCATTCGCCCCTACCTCTTAGCGTTTACCTTTTTCTTTTGCGGGATTCGGGTTTACGCTTTTTTTAATTCTGAGGTTAATAGTAAACTGAGAAAGATCTATTTACCAATGTGTAAAGATAATATTGAAAAGTTTGCGAAAAAGGATTATACTGAAATCATAGAATAAGATAAAAAGAAGGCTAAGAAGTTACATGGCTACTATAATTTCAAACGTAATAAAAAATAAGTCGTTATTGGAGCTTGATGGTCTGGTAGGTTTACCAAATGGAGTTAAGCCAGAACCTATGACGTATAATCTCGGGAAAATTAACAAGTATTTAAACGAAACAGGCAAAGAATTCAAGGAATTAACTGAACTTGAGTTGGAACAATTTAAAATTTAAGCACCTAGAGAAATCTAAGTGCTTTTTCTTTTACGAATAATAAAGTAAGAGGAAGAAAATGAAAAAAGAGAGTACACACCCCCCACAACCGAAGTATTTAATGTAGGAGGTAGTAACTCTCATTGCTTAGATTATAACCTAAAAAACTAACTGACGCAAGAATTAAGGGTGGGTAGTCGAAATAGTAAAAGAAGCATGACTCTCCCACAGCTCTAAGGCTTTTTGGGCGGGAAAACCATGCTTCTTTCTTGACTTAATTATACATCTTCTTTATTTTAAAAACAAATAAAGGTGACCCACCGCCTCCACAGCAAGCTGTTTCATGGGCGTTAGACCACCTTTACTTTAACTTAATTATAACTCACAATGCGGGGTTTTTCAAGAAAGGATAAGAGACTAGCAAACTAGCTACTTATTGGAATAACAACAAAGCTAGTGAGCTATTGAAGAACGGTAAGATTTTGGTTAGATACAGAAAAACAGCCCTAAGCCTGCTCTAAATCTAACTTAATTTCTTCAAAAACTATTAAATTCAAATAAGCTGAGAAAACATAAAGGATAACAAAAAGGGGACTTAAATTGAAGAGTTCAGTAAGCAAGAAACTAACACGATCAAACGTGCTTTTCTTGTAAAAATGTTGTATACTTAAGTAAATAAAGGAACTGGTTTGGCACCCAATGGCCTATTTTAGGTCGGCGCCTAAGTCAGTTCCTTTTTACTGTTTCGACCACCTCAAAGGATATGCCTTTAATATTCTTGCGTCAATTAGTTCTTTAGGCTATAATTAAATTAACGAATAGAGGTTTTCCATCTCCCCTTGAAACAGTTCATTCTGCGGTAGGAGGTGGGACACCTCTATTTTTACCATAAAGGAGTATTTAACATGGCAAAAGTTAAAGAAAAATGGAACCCAACAATATCCCATATTGTCCCTAAAGGTACCAAACTATCAGACGGTACAATATTAGACAAAGAAACCACCTTAACACAAGAAGAATTTACTAAAAATCCCCCTGTTATTCCAGCAGGACACCCTTTTTATAATATTTGGGCTAGCATAATTAGAGAAAAGATAGAAAAAGGAGAGTTATAAAATCAAAATACTGTACATTTCCACTTGATATTTGCTTGAAATCGTATTGTTAAGGTCAACAAAATTGATAACCACGCGCTTTTATCTATCTCACCTTTTCGCTAGCTAAAACAACCAATGCGCGTGATAAGCATGGTATAATATATTCACAGCTGGAGGCTGGCATAGTCTAGCCGATTAGGGAGAGTTAGACCGAGAGGTCACACACTCCCGTTTTTGGTATAATAAACCTATCAGATAAGCAAAAACAACTAAAAAGCGTAGCTGATGACTACGCTAGTTCTTGCCTGCTGAACTCGTAAAATGATACGCCCTTTTTAAGGGCTTTTTTGCTCCCCTTTTTGCGTACTTAGGGGGAACAAGTAGTAAAAAGTAGTATTAGTGGTTTTTGTAAAAAAGCGCGTGATATAAGGGTTAGGAAACTATAAGGAAACATAAAATAGGAAGTTTTTTATTATACTACAAATTCGGCTTTTTTGGTAATAGAATTTCACTTTTTTTGGTATAATGGAAAGCAACAATGGACTAGAAAGAAGTAATATGCAAGATAAGATTGTCATCCATGGGGCACGCGCCCATAATTTAAAAAATATAGATGTGGAAATTCCGCGTGACAAGCTAGTTGTGGTGACGGGACTATCTGGATCAGGAAAGTCTAGTTTAGCCTTTGATACCCTTTATGCAGAAGGGCAACGTCGCTACGTTGAAAGTCTGTCAGCCTATGCTCGTCAGTTCTTGGGCAATATGGAAAAGCCAGATGTGGATTCTATCGATGGTCTCAGCCCTGCCATTTCCATTGACCAGAAAACGACCAGTAAAAATCCTCGTTCGACGGTTGGAACAACGACGGAAATCAACGATTATCTACGTCTTCTCTATGCTCGTGTAGGGACACCTTACTGTATCAATGGACATGGGGCTATCAAGGCTTCGTCTGTAGAGCAGATTGTGGATAAGGTTTTGGAATTACCAGAGCGCCAGCGTCTGCAGATTTTAGCTCCTGTTGTTCGTAAGAAAAAAGGGCAACATAAGACGCTGATTGAAAAAATTCAAAAGGATGGTTACGTCCGTGTCCGTGTCGATGGAGTTGTTTACGATGTGACCGAAGTTCCTGAACTTGAAAAGAATAAACAACACAACATTGACGTGGTGGTAGACCGTATCATCATCAAGGATGGTGTCCGTAGTCGTCTCTTTGATTCGATTGAAGCAGCTCTCCGTATCGCTGAAGGATATGTCGTTATTGATACTATGGATGATTCAGAGTTGCTCTTTTCGGAGCACTATGCTTGTCCAGTATGTGGATTTACGGTTCCAGAGTTAGAACCTCGTCTCTTCTCCTTCAATGCACCGTTTGGCTCCTGTAGTGAGTGTGATGGCTTGGGAATCAAGTTAGAGGTTGATACAGACTTGGTAGTGCCAGATGCTAGCAAGACTCTTCGCGAGGGAGCCTTAGCGCCTTGGAACCCGATCTCTTCTAATTATTATCCAAATATGCTGGAACAAGCCATGACAGCCTTTGGAGTGGATATGGATACGCCTTTTGAGGACTTGTCTGAGGCGGATAAACACCTCATTTTCTATGGTTCAGATGGCAAGGAATTCCATTTCCACTATGAGAATGAATTCGGTGGAGTTCGTGATATCGATATTCCATTTGAAGGTGTTGTCAATAATATCAAGCGTCGCTATCATGAAACCAATAGCGATTACACCCGCACACAGATGCGTCTCTATATGAACGAGCTAACTTGTGGCACTTGTCATGGTTATCGTCTCAATGACCAAGCCTTATCTGTTCGTGTAGGGGGAGAGAAGGGACTCCATATCGGAGAAATTTCAGATTTCTCCATCGCAGACCATTTGGAAGTTATTGACCAGCTAACCCTATCTGAAAATGAAGCTATTATAGCTCGTCCTATCTTGAAGGAAATCAAGGACCGCTTGACTTTCCTCAATAACGTGGGCCTTAACTATTTAACGTTATCCCGTTCTGCAGGAACATTATCAGGTGGGGAGAGCCAACGTATTCGCTTAGCGACTCAGATTGGTTCCAATCTCTCAGGAGTTCTCTATATCCTTGATGAGCCATCTATCGGTCTTCACCAGAGGGACAATGACCGTCTGATTGCCAGTCTGAAAAAGATGCGTGACTTGGGGAACACCTTGATCGTGGTGGAACACGATGAAGATACTATGCGAGAAGCTGATTATCTGATTGACGTCGGTCCTGGAGCGGGTGTCTTTGGTGGAGAAATTGTTGCTGCAGGAACGCCTAAGCAGGTAGCTCGCAACAGCAAGTCCATCACAGGACAGTATCTATCAGGAAAACGCGCGATTCCAGTGCCGTCAGAACGCCGCATTGGAAACGGACGTTTTATCGAAGTGACAGGTGCGCGTGAGAACAACTTACAAAATATCACCGCTCGCTTCCCACTCGGGAAATTCATTGCTGTAACTGGGGTATCTGGCTCAGGGAAGTCGACCCTCATTAACAGTATTCTCAAAAAAGCTATTGCACAAAAGCTCAATCGCAATTCAGACAAGCCTGGTAAGTTTAAAACCATTACAGGAATCGAGCATATCGATCGTCTGATAGATATTGATCAGAGCCCAATTGGACGAACACCGAGGTCTAATCCTGCGACCTATACAGGTGTCTTTGATGACATTCGAGACCTCTTTGCTCAGACAAATGAAGCCAAGATTCGTGGCTATAAAAAGGGGCGTTTTAGCTTCAATGTTAAGGGTGGTCGCTGTGAGGCCTGCTCTGGTGACGGGATTATCAAGATTGAAATGCACTTCTTGCCAGACGTATACGTAGCTTGTGAAGTCTGCCATGGAACCCGTTATAACAGTGAAACGCTGGAAGTTCATTATAAGGAAAAAAATATTTCGCAAGTCTTGGATATGACCGTCAACGATGCGGTGGAATTTTTCAAACATATTCCGAAAATTCAACGCAAACTCCAGACCATTAAGGATGTAGGTCTAGGTTATGTGACCTTGGGACAACCAGCTACGACACTTTCTGGTGGAGAAGCGCAGCGTATGAAGTTGGCTAGCGAGCTCCATAAGCGCTCGACCGGTAAATCCTTCTACATTCTAGATGAGCCGACAACTGGTCTTCATACCGAGGATATCGCGCGTCTACTGAAGGTCTTGTCTCGCTTTGTAGATGATGGTAATACAGTTCTCGTGATTGAGCACAATCTAGATGTCATCAAAACAGCAGACCATATCATCGATTTAGGTCCAGAAGGCGGTGTTGGTGGTGGTACCATCATTGCAACAGGAACTCCAGAGGAAGTAGCTGCCAATGAAGCAAGCTATACAGGACAGTATTTGAAAGGAAAGTTACATCATGAATAAACGTGTGCAAGCATTTTTAGATAAAATGCAAGAAAAAGAACTAGATGGAATCATTATCAATAACCTTAAAAATGTCTACTATTTGACAGGATTTTGGGGTTCAAATGGAACAGTCTTTATCAGTCGTGACCGTCAAATTTTGGTGACGGATGCCCGCTATATCATCGCTGCTAAGCAGGAAGTTACTGGTTTTGAGATTTTTGCAGAGCGTGACGAGTTGGCTACTATCGCAAAAATTGCTAAAGACATGGGTCTTTCTCGTATCGGGTTTGAAGATGAAATCTCGGTTTCTTATTACCACCGCATGCAAGCCGCTTTTGAAGGTTTGGAATTAATTCCACAGACACAGTTTGTTGAAGCTCTTCGTATGATTAAGGATGAGACAGAGATTGAGACCATTCGCAAGGCTTGTTCAATCTCAGATCAAGCTTTCCATGATGCCCTTGAATTTATTAAGCCAGGGAAGACTGAGATTGAAATTGCTAATTTCCTCGACTTCCGCATGCGTGAGTTGGGAGCGGCAGACTTGTCTTTTGATACCATCCTAGCGAGTGGAATCAACTCTTCTAAACCCCATGCTCACCCAATGCACAAGCCAGTTGAACTAGGTGAAGCCATTACTATGGACTTCGGATGCCTTTACGAGCATTATGTGAGTGATATGACACGGACCATCTATCTAGGCCATGTCAGTGACGAACAAGCAGAAATTTACAACACTGTTTTGAAGGCTAATCAAGCATTGATTGACCAGGCTAAGGCTGGCTTAGGATTCCGTGATTTTGACAAGATCCCTCGTGATATCATTATGGAAGCAGGCTATGGACAATACTTTACACACGGTATCGGACACGGTATCGGACTTGATATCCACGAAGAGCCATACTTTAGCCAAACTTCTACAGAAGTTATTAAATCGGGTATGGTCCTAACTGATGAACCAGGCATTTATATCGAAGGTAAATACGGGGTTCGTATCGAAGATGATATCCTGATTACAGATACCGGTTGTGAGTTATTAACCCTTGCTCCAAAAAAATTAATCGTAATCTAAGAAAAATGAGATAAATCGTTGACTTTTACTAGTTAAAGGTTTATACTGAAAGGCGAAAACGGTAGGTGAGGCTACCATAGGGATACGGATGACTACCGCAAAGCAGTGGAGACACTACTCGTTGGTCAACAGTCC
>ERZ772935.422-NODE-422-length-16872-cov-7.094309_pt1 | contig 16872 bp, 17 predicted proteins | sample MGYA00511683_ERZ772935 | MGnify/ENA primary metagenome ERZ772935 (study PRJEB29015, sample SAMEA2738086) | human oral metagenome | biome: human oral; feature: human-associated habitat; material: saliva | place: China | collected 2228 ...
AACGTAGATCAATGGGAAAAGCTTTATTAACAGATGAAATCATTGAGCGGGCCAACCGCGGTGAGGATATTTCGGGGCCGCCTCTCATGGATGACGAGGAAACCAAGATTCTTTCAACTGGCAGAAGCTCCTTTAGCTCGCAGCAGTCTAGCCGACAGGATACTCAGTTTGGTTATCAAAGCCCTCAAAACCGCTTTGGTTATGAAGAAGCTCGGTCTCAACAGAATCAGAGTCGTTTTGGCTATCAGACTGCTCCAAACCAAGAGGAGTTTACGGATGAGACTCTGCACATTGAGGTAGATCCGACCGTGACCAAGAGCCGTCGGATTGAAAACCAAAAGCGGAGCCTCTTTCAAGCCAAACTCAATAAGATTCTCCTTTGGGTAGTTATCCTGCTGATTGGTTTGATTGCTGCTATTATTTGGTGGCCTTAAAAACCTGCTCTATTGCACTTAAAAGGAAGCCTAGCCTGTCTAAGCTTCTTTTTCATCAGATGATTTGAGGTATTATATGAAAATTGGAATTATCGCAGCCATGCCTGAGGAGTTGAAGATTCTGCTGGAGCATTTAGAAAACCCGCAGAAGCACCTGCGTTTGGGTCATGTCTATCATACGGGCTCCATCGGCTACCATGAAGTGGTGTTGGTCGAAAGCGGGATTGGCAAGGTTATGTCCGCTATGAGTGTGGCTGTTTTGGTCAATGACTTTAAGGTTACAGCTGTGATTAATACAGGCTCAGCTGGAGCAGTGGCAGAAGGTTTGGCTATCGGCGATGTGGTGGTCGCAGATCGTCTGGTCTACCATGATGTGGATGTGACGGCCTTTGGCTATGACTACGGTCAGATGGCACGACAGCCACTCTATTTTGAAGCGAGTCGCTATCTGGTTGCTGAAATGAAGAAAATTTTAGACAAGACTCATCAGAAGGCTAGAGTAGGTTTGATTGCGACAGGTGACAGCTTTGTTGCTGGTCAAGACAAGATTGACCGCATCAAGGAGCATTTTCCAGATGTCTTGGCTGTTGAGATGGAAGGGGCAGCTATTGCCCAGGCTACTCACTCGATTGGCCTGCCCTTTATGGTTATTCGCGCCATGAGCGACACAGCTAGCCATGATGCCAATGTCACTTTTGATGAATTCATTCTTGAAGCTGGTAAACGCTCTGCAGAAACCCTGATTCAATTTCTGAAAGAGTTGGTTTAAAGGGGGAGAAAGTATGTGCAAAGAGTCTTATTTTGATGGTGGTCTCTTTTCTTACATTGGTCATGTGATTTTAGCTACCTTGATTACAGTTTTTACACTGGGGATTTGTGCACCTTGGGGCATGTGTATTCTGTATAATTGGAAGATAAAACATACAGTTATTGACGGGCACCGTCTTTACTTTGACGGTACTGCTATGCAGCTTTTTGGAAATTGGATCAAGTGGTGGTTCCTGACCATTGTTACTTTTGGTATTTATGGCTTTTGGCTGAAAATCAAACTGACCCAGTGGATTACCAAGCATACACATCATGCGAATTGAGAATAAGCAGGCGAGACTTAAGTGGCTCGCTTTTCCTTTTCTTCTGTCTTGCCAAAAAATCCCTTTTGATGGTATAATCAAGGAACTGCAATCAATGATAGAGGAGAAAAGATGAGTATTTTAGAAGTGAAAAATCTCAGCCACGGTTTTGGAGACCGGGCTATTTTTGAGGATGTATCCTTCCGTCTGCTCAAGGGGGAGCATATCGGCCTTGTCGGTGCCAACGGTGAAGGGAAGTCGACCTTTATGAGTATTGTGACGGGTAAAATGCTGCCGGATGAGGGCAAGGTTGAGTGGTCCAAGTATGTGACGGCTGGCTATTTGGACCAGCATGCTGTATTGGAGCAGGGCCAAACTGTCCGCGATGTGCTGCGGACAGCCTTTGACGAGCTGTTCAAGACTGAGGCCCGTATCAATGAAATCTATATGAGCATGGCTGAGGATGGAGCGGATGTGGATGCCCTCATGGAAGAAGTAGGCGAACTGCAGGACCGCTTGGAGAGCCGAGATTTTTATACTCTGGATGCCAAGATTGACGAGGTTGCACGGGCTCTGGGCGTCATGGACTACGGTATGGAGAGTGATGTGACGGAGCTATCTGGTGGGCAGCGGACCAAGGTTCTCTTGGCTAAGCTGCTTCTTGAAAAACCAGATATCCTGCTCTTGGACGAGCCAACCAACTATTTAGATGCGGAGCATATTGACTGGCTCAAGCGTTATCTACAGAACTATGAAAATGCCTTTGTTCTGATCTCGCATGATATTCCTTTCCTGAATGACGTCATCAATATCGTCTACCATGTGGAAAATCAGCACTTGACTCGTTATTCTGGTGATTATTACCAGTTCTTAGAGGTCTATGAGATGAAAAAATCTCAGCTAGAAGCAGCCTACGAGCGTCAACAGAAGGAAATTGCGGACCTTAAGGACTTTGTGGCCCGCAATAAAGCCCGCGTGGCGACCCGTAATATGGCCATGTCTCGCCAAAAGAAACTCGATAAGATGGACATTATTGAGCTGCAAAGTGAGAAACCAAAACCATCCTTCGACTTCAAGCCTGCCCGTACACCTGGCCGCTTTATCTTCCAAGTTAAGGACTTGCAGATTGGGTATGACCGTCCACTGACCCAGCCTCTTAATCTGACCTTTGAGCGTAATCAGAAGGTGGCCATCATCGGAGCAAATGGGATTGGGAAAACAACCCTACTCAAGAGTTTGCTGGGGATTATCCCGCCTATCGCAGGTCAGGTCGAACGTGGGGACTATCTAGAGCTGGGTTATTTCGAGCAGGAAGTCGAGGGCGGCAATCGTCAGACACCGCTCGAAGCCGTTTGGAATGCTTTTCCTGCTCTAAATCAAGCAGAAGTCCGAGCAGCTCTGGCCAGATGTGGTCTGACTTCCAAGCACATCGAGAGCCAGATCCAAGTTCTGTCAGGTGGCGAGCAGGCTAAGGTCCGCCTTTGTCTTCTCATGAACCGAGAAAATAATGTTCTGGTGCTGGACGAGCCGACCAACCACCTGGATGTAGATGCCAAGGAAGAGCTCAAACGCGCTCTGAAAGAATACAAGGGTAGCATTCTCATGGTCTGCCACGAGCCTGATTTCTATGAAGGCTGGATGGATCAGATCTGGGATTTCAATCAACTAACTTAAAAAGCTATTAAGGCGGTTTTGCTTGCAGAGACGAGGGTATCTTCTCAGTCACTTGCAAGCAGCCGCTTTTAATAGCTTTAGTTTTTAATATCACATGGTTGCAAATGCAACTGTTTTGTGTTATACTTCTTCTTGTCGGGAGTTTTGAATTTTCTGTAGGATATGATCCAACTGAAAGAGTTCATATGAAGTCAGTTGATGCAGACTAGTCTGAATATATCTGTCCTCGTAGCCAATCAGCTTATCATATACTTTTAGTGCAGGAGTCAGTGGATAGAGCTCCTTGAATTTCTTATTCTCTTGCTTAGTTTTCTTGACAATCAAGCCCCTTTCCTCCAACTTTCGAAGAGACCTGCTCAGGGTAGTCTTGTCAATCTGAACCAGCTCTGCCAGCTGGGATTGATGGATGGCGGGATGTTCGACAATGCGAGTAAGAATGAGAAAGAGATTATTATCAAGCCCGTATTGGCTAGCCTCTTGATTCATTCTCATCATGGCTTGACGGGAGATGAATCCCATTTGACGAAATAACTGACGGTAATCCATAAGAACTCCTTTGATAGTTGCATTTACAATGATTATATAATAAAGCAAGGACGGAAACAAGCATGTGGCATAAAAAATATTTGCAAGAGTTGGACACGCTGGAGTTTTACAAGCTTTTAAAACTGCGGATCGATACCTTTGTTGTCGAGCAAGAGCGAATCTATCATGAATTGGATGAAAAAGATCTAACAGCTGTGCACCTTTTCCATGTAAATGAGCAAGAGGAAGTAGATGCCTACGCCCGCGTGTTTGAGGAAGATGAAAAAGTCGTTTTTGGACGGCTTGTGACAGCTCCGTCAGCTCGGGGAAAGGGCCTAGGGAATAGATTGGTAGAGGAAATCTTGATTCTTTGTGAGAAAAAGTGGCCGGGAAAAATGATTGAGATTGAGGCTCAGGAGCAAGTCATGGGCTTTTACGAAAAATTCGGCTTTGTAAGTCAAGGAGAGCCTTTTATCTTTGAATCAACGCCTCATATCAAAATGATTTACAAAAAATAAAAAAATCCAGTTGAAAAACCACTCATAGTGACGGTGTCTCAACTGGATTTTGCTTTCTTAAAACATGGAATATTCGTCTGCTAACATGACCGTCTCTCTGCCGTTATTATCCACAACGTAGATCATGCGAGGGTAGAATGGGTCAAATTTATAGGTGAAATCAAAGGAGATGAGTGTATCGAGATGGTCCTCAGAGAAGCGGAAAGTCAGCTTCCCTTGGTTATTGATCAACTCGAAGCGAATCAGATTATTCAAAGGGAAAACATCTTTGAGGAAGTTGTCGATAATGTACCAGAAAGTGTCAATCACATCATCTGGAAGGCTAGTGATGGCGCCAAAGCTGGCATAGCGACCACGAGTATTGGTAAAAGCCATGAGACTCACTCCTTTCTAGAAATTTGCTGTGGAGGACCAGAAATTGGTCCTCTAGTGCTTTACTAGTAGCATTGATGGTTCTATCATACAAGAAATAAGTAGGAATTGCAAGAAATTGCTTCCTTGCTAGACAAAGGATTTTTGGAAAAGAAAGCAAGAAAAAAGAGCTTGCGCTCTTTGACAACTTTATCGATTCTTTAGTTCAACATAACGTTTGTACCAAATTTTCACATAAGCATCGGAGAAGGGACCGCGTTCGTTGTTGATCCAGTCAACCAGAATCTTGACGTTTTCCTTGAGAATGAAATCCAAATCATCCGAATAGTTCATTTGCCTCTTATGGCGCTCATACTCTTCCACATCAAGCAGACGTTTTTCTCCGTCTGTGAAGACCTTAACATCTAAATCATAGTCGATATACTTGAGGGCTTCATTGTCCAGATAATAGGGGCTGGCAAGGTTGCAGTAGTATGAAGTGCCATTATCACGAATCATGGCAATGATATTAAACCAATATTTCTTATGAAAATAGACAATGGCAGGCTCTCGTGTTACCCAGCGCCGGCCATCACTTTCTGTTACCAGTGTGTGGTCATTAACGCCAATAATGGCATTTTCTGTTGTCTTTAGTACCATGGTATCTCGCCAAGTGCGGTGAAGATTCCCATCATGCTTATAACTTTGAATTGTAATAAAGTCGCCTTCTTTGGGAAGTTTCATAACCTACCAACTTTCTACAATTTTTAAGTTTATCCTCTTTATTGTAACATATTTTCATAAAAATGCCTAAGTTTTCATAGAAAATCTTAAAGATATTCTCTCAGAGCGCTGGCAATGTCCGAAAAATCATAGCCTTTGCGAGCCAGAGCTTGGGTCAAACGCTGTTTTAAGTCGTAGCCCTCGTACTTTTTTGAGTACTTGCGGTATTGCTTGTCTAGTTCTTTATAGAGCAGTTCTTGCTGGTTTTCTTGGTCTTCTTCGATGTCTAAATGTTGATAAGCCTCTTTGGCTTGTCCATAGGAAAATCCTTTGTTTATCAGGGCTTGGAGGAGTTTATCTTGCAGCGCCTTGCTGGGAAGCTTGCCTTGGTATTTTTTGAGCAATTTTTCGACAACTCGTTCAGCTACTTCAGCGAAATCAAATTGTCTTAGCTCTTCTTCAATAATAGCGCTAGAAATTCCTTTTTGACTGAGTTTCTGCTTGAGGACAAAAGCTCCCTTGTCACCAGTGAGAAGGTTGGATTGGATAAAAGAATTAGCATATTTTCTGTCGTTGATCCAATTTTCTTTTTTCAAAGCGTCCAAGACTTGGCTGATGATGTCTGGCTGGACGTCGTGCTGGGTCAGGTAGTCCTTGACTTCCTTGGCCGTCCTTTGCTTGAAGGAGAGATGGTAGAGGGCAAGATTTTTTCCGTAGGAAAATTGGGCATAGTCTTGAATTTCTTTTAGTTCCTGCTCTGTGATTTCCATCCCTTTAGACAGCATGAAGCGGACGATGGTGTCTTCTGTAATATAGAGCTTTTCGCTGTCGTCCAACTCCAAGAGGTAGAGCCGTTTTTTCTTTTCAATTTTTGTGATTTTCATAGGGGATTTGGTAAAGTCCTTTCTTTTAACCAAATGCTTCAAAGGCAGCTATCAAGCGCAGTTTGTCTGTATCAACATCTTTCCGGCCATAGTAGTCGAGAAAGAGCTCTGCGTATTGGGGGTCAGATAAATTATAAGTAAGAGACCAGATCGCCCAGTAAAGGTCAAGGTGGCGATCACTGAGGCCAGCGAGGCCAACGTCAATGAAGCAGGAAAAGCTTGCTGCGTCTTTCAGAATGAAATTGGGCAAACAGGCGTCTCCGTGAATCAAGGCATCCGCCGTTAGTAAGTGTCCCTGCTCTTGGATAAGCTGGTAGGCTTCCTCACGACTTTGGATGTGAAATTGAGGCAGCAAGGCTTTTTGATAAAAGCAGCCTTTCTGATAATTATGCTCTGCTTGCTCTTTATAGTGTTGGAGGCGATGCTGGATTGGGAAATGCTGGGGTTGGATGCTGTGAAGTTTTTTGAGTGCGGCAGCCATTGTTTGGCAAAGCTCTTCTGGCTGTTGAAGAAAGGCTAGGGCATCCTTGCCCTCGGCTTCTCTAGTCAGCAGGTAGTCATGATCTGCTGATAGGTAGTGAATGACAGGCACACTGAGTTCTTGCTTCTCAAACCATTTGGCAAGTGTGGCTTCTTGGGATAACCTGCCTTTTTGGTCGATTTTCAAATAATAGCCCGTATCAGCATAGAAAACACGGGCGCTTGAATGTGAGGAGCTGTCGTAAAAGTTGGCTCCCTCTAGATAAGTTAGGATTTGCTCATGAAAATGGGCTAGTGGAAGGGATATTTTTTCTGCTTTCATACTTTTATTGTAACATATTCTCAACGAATCGACTCTAGCGTGGTATAATAGAGGCATGAATGTAAAAGTGAAGCAAAGAATCCCTCTCAAAATCAAAAAAATGGGAATCAATGGGGAAGGAATTGGATTTTATAAGAAAACGCTGGTCTTTGTGCCGGGGGCTTTGAAAGGCGAGGAAGTCTACTGTCAGGTGACCAAGGTGCAGCGGAATTTTATTGAGGCCAAGCTCTTGACCATCAATAAGCGGTCTAAATTTCGGGTGGAAGCGCCGTGTGAGATTTATGAAAGCTGCGGAGGCTGTCAAATCATGCATCTCCACTATGACAAGCAGTTGGAGTTTAAGGAAGATTTGCTGCGTCAGGCCTTGAAAAAATTTGCGCCAGCTGGTTACGAAAATTATGAAATCCGTCCGACCATTGGTATGCAGGAGCCACTCTATTACCGAGCTAAGCTGCAGTTTCAGACTCGTAAGTTTAAGGATGAGGTCAAGGCGGGGCTCTATGCCCAGAATTCCCACTATCTGGTCTCGCTGAAAAACTGTTTGGTTCAGGACAAGGTGACGCAGGCTATTGTCAATAAAGTGGCTCGGCTTTTAGGCAAGTACAGGCTGCCTATCTATGATGAACGCAAAACTGCTGGAGTGCGTACCGTCATGATTCGCAGGGCCAGAAAGACGGGTCAGGTGCAGATGATTTTTGTGACAGGGCGCAAGCTGGACTTTTCTCCAGTCGTTCGAGACCTAGTGGCTGAATTTCCTGAGCTGGAGACAGTGGCGGTTAATTATCATACGACCAAGTCCAGTGAGATTTATGGGGATAAGACAGAGATTATCTGGGGCGAGGAAGCCATCCAAGAAGGAGTGCTGGACTATGAGTTCTCCCTGTCGCCTCGGGCTTTCTATCAGCTCAATCCTGAGCAGACAGAGGTGCTTTATGCGGAAGCAGTCAAGGCTTTGGATGTGACGGCTGAGGACCATTTGATCGATGCCTATTGCGGGGTTGGGACCATCGGCTTTGCCTTTGCTAAAAGGGTCAAGTCTCTGCGGGGCATGGACATCATCCCTGAGGCCATTGAAGATGCCAAGCGCAATGCGAAAAGGATGGGCTTTGACAATACACTCTACGAAGCTGGAACGGCAGAGGAGATTATTCCTCGCTGGTATGCTGAGGGCTATCGGGCGAATGCCTTGATTGTCGATCCGCCGCGAACAGGTCTGGACGATAAGCTGCTGGAGACGATTGTCCGCTATGCACCTGAGAAGATGGTCTACGTTTCCTGCAATGTCTCAACTCTGGCTCGGGATTTAGTCAAGCTCTGTCAGGTCTACGATGTTCACTATATCCAGTCGGTTGATATGTTTCCGCATACTGCTCGGACCGAGGCTGTAGTGAAACTACAAAAGAAGGAATGCTGAAAATCCTTGATTTTACGCAGTTTTTCAAGCATTTTGTATTTGTTTTTTGAACTAGATATTAGAAATTTTACTCAAAAGGAGATTTGTTGAAAAATGGATAAATTTTTCAAACTGACCGAAAAAGGGACAGATGTCCGGACAGAGGTTTTGGCTGGACTGACGACCTTCTTTGCCATGTCCTACATTTTATTTTGGCTTCAAGCCAGTTTTTCTCTTAGAGAAAAACAAGAAAACCACCAGCTAAGCTGGTGGCTGCCAAGGCTTTGAGCTTTCATTTCTTTTTCCTGATATAATCTACTTGTTCAGGTAAGACAAAGGAGGAAAAAGAAATGGCTAAAACCAGTTACAGTTTATCACATACCAAATGGATGTGCAAATATCATATCATCTTTACCCCCAAGTATCGCAGAAAAACTATTTACTACAAAATAAGACGAAATCTCATTGAGATTTTTCGTCATCTATGTCAATACAAAGGTGTGGAAATTATTGAGGGACATATGATGCCAGAACATGTTCATATGCTTGTCTTGATTCCTCCAAAACTTTCGATTTCCGATTTCATGGGATATTTGATAAACATGCCAACCTTAAATATAAGTATGGTAATCGAAAGTTTTGGGCGAGAGGGTACTATGTAAGTACCGTTGGTCTCAATGAAAAGACAGTTGCCAAATATATTCGCGAGCAAGAGAAAAATGACATTGCCCTGGATAAGTTAAGTGTCAAAGAGTACGAGGATCCGTTCTCAGATGGTAGTTTTAGAACAAGATAAAAGCCCGTTTTTACGGGCATTAGTCAAGTAATCATAGCATTAACCTGAACGAAGTTCAGCGAACGTCTTTAGACGTCGCTGGAGGGAAACGGCTTATAGCCGATGTACAAGCCACCCGTTTTTACGGGTGGTTATGACTTATTCCATATAATGTTATTGCGCCTAGTTCATTGGCAAATAAAGCTATTGAAGTATATTTACAGTACTTGGATGGGGAGTTTTCTGCTGAAAATAGATTGATATCAGTAATATTTTTTTCAAAAAATATTGATTTAATCCAATCAGATAATAACTCATCAAAGAAAATTATATGTCGCATTATTTCGACAACTTGTAATTCTGTAACTTTAGGTTTAAAGAAATTTCCAATGACTATTTCAGTCGGTGATTTAATTGTTTTTAACAACTGTGGAGCATATACTAATTCTATGTCAAATAATTTCCATGCCTATGAAAAGCCAAAAATTCTATTTGAAGAATAATTTTATTATCAATATTAAGGAGAAGTCATTGATGGATTTTATTGATACAAAAAAAATAATAGATAATATATTTTATATGTTGGAACAATATAAAAAGTTAAATAAAAGAAAGTGGATACTTCCAATTATAACTATTTTTACAACTATTGGTTTATATCTGTTTAATCTATTTTTTCCTGTTTTCATTATTAATTTTTTAAATAATGGTTATGAAATAAAAGTATATCTATTATACTGTATGATTTTATTACTGTTTTACACTTTTTTAGATTATTTAAAGATTTATGCGGAGGAGTCATTAAATATATATTTGACTCAATTATGGAATCTGCATTTTTATAAATGCAAACAGTCTAAGATTACAGATATCCCATTTGATCTGTTTATAAAACCTGAAATAAAAAGTGTGATTCTAGGAGCACACCTTGCTCTTAATAGAAATATTAACGTAAATTTACTAGCATTTTACAGAAGCTTAACCAATGTTATAACTTATGGTATTCTTTTTATTATATTAATAGTGATAGGATTTAGAGTTAATTGGGCTATAATAGTAATATTATTTTCCGCATCTCTGCTTGATTTACTACTAGTAAAGAGATTAGATATAAAAAGGTTAGAAAATAAAAAGGAACAGATTAAAGTTGAAAAGAAAATTCGATATTTATTCCAAATCTTTGAGAGGTCTTCATCTTTCAAAGATATTATATTAAACAACTATTCTAGTAAAATTTCAAAAAAATTAACAGATATTATTGCAGAAAAAGTTTTCAACATTGACACTATACAAAAACGTGAGTTAAATAAAAATAATTTTATTACATTAGTAATAGTTTTCCGAAACATCGCAATTTTCGGTATATTATTTTTTCAATTTATCAATAATACACTTTCTTCAGAAACTATAATCTTAATCATAAACTTATATGTTATCTTTGATGGAATTTTTTTTAATATAATAGAAAACTGGAGAAATTTGTTATTTTCATTAGAAAAAGTAAGTGATTATAGGAAATTAATGGAATTATCTAGAGAAATAGATAAACCAGTGGAAATTAATACAGATGTTAAGGAATCTGTTATAGATACGATTGAATTTAAAAATGTATATTTTAGTTACGATAGTACCAAGAATATTCTGGAAAATATATCTTTTTCAATAAAAAAAGGTGAAAGAATAGCTATTGTTGGAGAAAATGGGGCAGGGAAAAGCACGATAGTCTCATTGTTATGCAAACTTATTTCTCCTACATCAGGAAATATTCTGATAAACGGAGCAGATTTGGAAGATATTCCAAAAAGTGAACATTTTAAAAAAATATCAAGTGTTTTTCAAGATATTGTTTTGTTACCTACTACTATTCAAAAAAATATTACTTCGGATGAAGAAATAGATTTTAACAAATTAGATTATGCCCTTAGTATTACTGATTTTAATAAAGTAATAAAGAAACTACCAGATAAACTAGATACAACACTTGTTTCTAGTGTCAATTTGAACAGTATTGATTTATCTGGAGGAGAGCAGCAAAAATTATTGATGGCGCGTTCTGTCTATAAGAGCGGTGACATACTAATTCTAGACGAGCCAACTTCATCTTTAGATGCAGTTTCAGAAAACCGTTTGTACGAAACTTATTTGGAGATGACAAAAAATTCGACATCTATATATATTTCTCATCGATTAGCATCAACAAAATTTTGTGATAAAATTCTTTATTTAAGTGGTGGTAAAATTACAGAACAAGGGACACACGAAGAATTAATGAGGTTAAATCAAAGTTACGCTAAGATGTATAAGATTCAGAGTGAGAGATATTCCGATTAAAGAAAGGCACTGATTATGCATTTAATACAAAACATAAGATTACAGTTGAATTTTATCGGTTCTATTTCACCAAAGTACTTAAAATTTTCCTTATTGAGGGCAACTACAACATCTGCTTTAAGTGTTTTAGAAATCATACTTTTTACCTTACTTGTAAATATCTTTACAAGTAATAGCAATTATAATGGTTTAAAAAATCAGATTGTTATTTCAATTATTACTATAAGTTTACTTTCTTTATTAAAAAATTGGCTAACATATAAGTTAGGAATCATTGAGAATAGTTTTCATAGTTTATTAGAGCAACGTCTTTACAAATTAAAATTAGATCTTCCATATCAAAAAATAGATGATCCTCAATTGAATACTAAACGTGAAAATATTCTTAAGTCTTTATTTGCAACAGACAACGGTATTGACACATTCGTTGCCCATATAGAAAAATTCACAAATGCATTCCTTACAATTGTACTGTCAATATTTTTTGTTTTACGTCCGATGTATTATGTATTTAATGTTAATATTTTTTGGGGGGTAATAATTTTGTCAACAGCAATTCTTGTTGTTGACGCATCAATAAAAAATGGTGATAATAGTCAAAGAAAAATTTTTGAACTATATAGGAAAGGTTCGCAGCATAACAGTTACACAGAGTATTATAATAATGATTACTTAGAAAGCGAGTCTGCGAATAAAGATATTAGGATCTATAATCAAGCCTCAATGATTTTAGATGAGATTATGGAGAAGTCGAGAGTGCCCTGGATGAATATTGTGGTGGGTAAACATTCGATATTAAGAAAACATAAAGGTTCTAATTCGATTTTAACAAACATTTTTAAAATTGAATTATATGGTGTATTGGGAATAATCGCCTCTTCAGGACTTATATCCGTTTCTTTATTGTTTCAATCTATAATGGCTTTTGAAAAAATCTCCCTTTCATTTATTTCTCTTTTTGCTTATTATAAAGAAATAAAAGGTGATATTTTTTATAATGACGCTTTATTAGAATATATTGACGAAGTTAGTATTGAATCTCAAATAACAAAAGACAAATACAAAATTGATCTGTCTAAAGGTTTAAATTTTGAATTTGATTCAGTCTATTTTAAATATCCAGGTGCAGATAATGATACGCTTATTGATATTAATTTGAAGATCAAAAATGGAGATTTGATTGCTTTGGTCGGGGAAAATGGTATGGGTAAAAGTACTTTTATTAAGCTTTTGTGTCGCCTGCTAAAGCCAACTAAAGGAGCAATCTATTTAAATGGGATTAATATTCAAGATTATGATGAATCCTATGAAGAACTATTTTCTGCAATTTTTCAAGATTTCTTGATATTCTCCTTTAGTATTAAAGAAAACATAGTCATGAATCAATATTTTGAAAAAGAAAGATTTGATTGGTCTTTAAAACAAATTGGTATGTATGAAAAAATTCAAAGTCTCCCTTTTAAGGAAGATACATATATAAATAAAAATTTTTGTGAATATGGAACAGGATTTTCTGGGGGAGAATTGCAGAAATTAGCAATTTGCCGCGGGATATACAAAGAATCACAAGTGTTTGTATTAGATGAACCAACGTCTGCATTTGATGCGATATCTGAACAAAATTTGTATGAAAAATTAGCTAGAGATATAAAACCAGAAATATCAATTTATATTTCGCATAGATTATCTTCTTGTAAAAATTGTAATAATATAATTGTATTACATGATGGTATGATAGTCGAACGAGGAGAACATAGTATTTTGTTAAATAAAAAAGGAAAATACTATGAGTTATGGAAGTTACAAGCAAAGCATTATGTGAGTTGAACAGAAAACAGTCGATAGTAATTATACTGTTAATTTGGGGATAGAAAGAATATATCCTTTAACACACTTGCAAGAGGGGATATTATATCATTACATCTCAAAAGAGACTAAACAATATGTATCACAAGATGTTTTTCTAATTAATCAAAATATTAATTCGAATATATTAGTAGATGTTTTTGAATATGTTCTTAAAAAATATCCCATACTTAGGACTCGAATAATATATGAGAAATTAAACGTACCTGTGCAGATTATTCTTTCAAAATGTGATAATTCTTTTAATTCATACATTAATGATATCGGCTATAATGATAAATTAATCACAGAAGCAAAAAACAAAGAATTGAAACAGATCGATAATCTTGTAAAAAACTCTTTATTTAATCTCTGTCAAGTAAAATTCAATGATAGAGATATTCTGATTTTTACTTACCATCACATAATAATTGACGGTTGGAGTAGTAGAATTGTTTATGATGATTTTTTAGTAATCTTGATGCTTATATAACGTCTGGAGAAATCCCTCAGATTAATATAGAAGACAACAAAGTAACTACTTTCGAAGATTTTGTTTATAAAACGAAAGAAAAAAATTCTAAAATACTCGAGAATAACATAATTAGTTCAGAGTAAGGGGATTAGTGAGTCTGTAATTGAGAGAGCTTTTTTAGAAAGTTTCAGATTGCTTTATCAAAATAACGATAAGATAATTGATATTTTTTTACAAACAGTTGAGGAGGAAATAAGTGACAACTCTCTAGAATTAGAGCTACAAAGTATTGAGAAAAAGTTAACTAAATTGAAACAGCAAGAAAGAGATATTATCCAGTTGAAACTTGATGGTAGAATCAGCGATGACTTGTATGATGAAAAATTTCATGCTATCATGAAGAATAAAGAAAAATTATCAGATTCAAAAGTAAATCTTGAAGTTAGAGTGCGTTCAGATTCTGGTATCAAGGAACGTTTGGAATCGTTTAGAAGGCTTTTGAAATCGAAATAACTAATTACCGAGTTTGATCGCGCTGTCTTTGAAAGTTTAGTTGAAAAGGTAATTATTGGGGGAGTGTCTGAGGATGGAACAGTTGACCCAGCGAAGATTACATTTATCTATAAATCAGGTGATGAAACATCGTTGAATTGCAAAAATTTCAAAGATAAGCGAAAAAATGAGTCGAAGAAAAGGACTAGTGTCTCAGCAGAATTGTATAGTAATGATGCAAACGATGATGAAAAATTGTCTCCTCAGTCCATGGACACCACGGACCGAGGCAGTGGTGAAATTATCCAAGAGAGATAGCTCTCGTTTGAGTTAATTAGAAACGGCTTACAAGAGTTGATAAATCATTCTAAAAAGGACTTAGTTTGCTCTAATACAGGACTAAGTCTTTTCTTTTGTCAAAATTGCAACGGTTTAATCGGAAGCGTAAGCTAGGAAGGTTAGTCTCCTCCTAATCTATTAGTCAAAAAAAAGAGAACACTCCTCAAGTGTTCTCCAATAGCAATCAGTTATATTAGAATAAACCGAAGACTAGGACTGCAAGGACGGCACCAATAATTGGTCCGACAACTGGAATCCAAGCATAACCCCAATCACCATTTCCTTTTTTGGGAATCGGAAGGAGGCTGTGCATGATGCGAGGTCCTAGGTCACGAGCAGGATTAAGGGCATAACCAGTCGTTCCACCAAGTGAGAGACCAATCCCGACAATCAAGGTTCCAACTGCAAATGTGCCAAGGCCTGCTTGCAGCTCATAAAGTCCTAGAGCAAAGATAGTCAGTACAAGGACAAAAGTTCCAAGAATTTCGCTAATCAGGTTAGAGAAGGTATCTTTGATAGCTGGTCCTGTGCTGAATGTCCCAAGGATATTAGCTGGATTTTCTTCAGCCAAATAGTGAGGCTTGAACTGTAGGAAGACCAAGAACTGTCCGACCATAGCACCTGCAAACTGAGCAAGGATATACGGAAGAACAGATGCCCAAGGTAAATCACCTTTGAGAGCTACTCCGATGGTTAGGGCTGGGTTCAGATGGGCTGGGCCAAGGTTGCCAGATACAAAAGCAGCGATGGCAACGGCAATCCCCCATCCCATGGTAATCACAATCCAGCCTGAATTGTGACTCTTGGTTTTGGGAAGAACCACGCCTGCAACGACTCCATTCCCCAAAAGGAGCAAGAGCAGGGTTCCTAAAAATTCACCAAATATTTCTTTCATCATCTATATTACTCCATTTAAAAGAAGGGAGGCTAGACAGGAGAACTGGTCCGCCACCTCCTCTTCTATTTTCTATTTTTTCAATTCTGCTAAATCGTTATTTGCAAGGGCGGCTTCTAAATCATTTCGATAAGCTGCTTTTTCTTCTTCTGTCCAGTCGTAGAATCGTCCCATTTCATCCAAAACTGGCTCTACAATCGCATCTAAACTATCACGCATAAAGAGCATGTGATTTGTCCGGCGAAGGAGGAAGTCTACTGGGCTAAGTGCTAATTCGTTACGCATCGCATAATGAAGTGATAAGGTATCCGCTAGGCTAAGTCCTGGCGCTTGCTCGATGCTGTGAGCGAGGGCAAAGACTTTAGGAGCATTGGAGCCGTAAAGGTTTGCAAGATAGAAGGCTTCTTTGCTGTCTAAGCCACGTGAGACACCAAGTTGAGCAAAAGCTTCGATTTCGGAATCCACATTTGCTGGATTAAGCTCTCCGCCTGAAACAGGGTAGGTCTTAGAGTTGATGAGCTTGAAGCTACGGTCGAATTCTGCTTTGAGGATGTCAACCACGCGCTCCATAGCACCTTCCGCCATCTTACGATAGTCTGTGATTTTACCGCCAGCAAGGGTCAAGAGGCCATTGTTATCACGTTCTAAGCTGGAACCGCGGGACACAGCAGATGGATCCAAGTGTTTTTCAGAAGTGCTGCTTTCGAGTTGCGTAACAGCCGCCTCGACATCCTCACGGGATTTTTCTTTAGCCAAATAGCTTTCAACGGTCGCAATCAGTGCATTGAAGCTTTCGTCGCTAATGGTACCGTTGTTTCCGCCATTGTAGTCAGAAGCGCTGTTTCCTGCAATCAGAGGACGAAGACCCGCCCAGCTGCTTTCGATATCGTCAATCGTGATGTTTGCTTCTGGGAAGCGATTATTGACAATGCCCAAGAGGTAATCTACATCTTCTTGTGTTACTTTTGGATGCTCCAGGTCACCAGTGTAGTCAGTGTCAGTCGTACCAAAGTAGGTTTTATTTTCACGCGGAAGAACAAAGACCATCCGGCCGTCTCCTAAGCCTGTATCAAAGTAGACTGGCTGAGAAACCTTGATCTTGCTAGAGTCAACAACCAAGTGAACACCCTTGGTTGGACGCATTTGTGAGTATTGCTCACCGTCATTTGATAGATTGCGCACCTTGTCGCTCCAAGGTCCAGTTGTGTTGATGACCAAGCGAGCCTTGATTTCGAAGACTTCATATGTCAAGAGATCACGCGCAACAACGCCTGTAATCTTTCCAGATTCATCAAAGAGGAAGCCTTCTGCCTTAACGTGGTTGGCAATGAGGGCACCGTCTTGGT
>ERZ772935.426-NODE-426-length-16753-cov-4.384417_pt1 | contig 16753 bp, 9 predicted proteins | sample MGYA00511683_ERZ772935 | MGnify/ENA primary metagenome ERZ772935 (study PRJEB29015, sample SAMEA2738086) | human oral metagenome | biome: human oral; feature: human-associated habitat; material: saliva | place: China | collected 2228 ...
TGTAACCGGTCTTGTTCTTGTACTTCTGAATAACGATCTTCGGACCGCGCAGGTCCTCAACCTTCTCAGCAACAACCTTGGCGGAAGCCAGGGACTTTGCGTCAGCGGTGACCTTGTCACCGTCGACGAGCAGCAGCACGGGCAGCTCGATGGTGCTGCCGGGCTCGCCTGCAACACGGTCAAGGGTAACGAGGTCGCCTACGGAAACCTTCTCCTGGCGGCCGCCAGCGCGTACAATCGCGTATGCCACTATGGGACTCACTTTTCTCGACAACTTGCTTCTTGGATCTCACACGAATGAGCAGCCTGCGCTTTCATTGCTGTGCGCCCTCCCCCGCCAGTCACATGACCGCGAACAAGGAGGAACGGCCCGTGCGTTCCGACGGGATTGCCCGCCGAAGCCAACACGCGAGGCTCACCGGTGGTGTCTCTCTCCCGCACGTTCCAAACTCAGCCAATCACTCGACCGCGCCGAAGACGATGCGGGTGGGAGCGGTGTCTCCCGCTGGCCCTGCGTCGATAGGGCTTCACTGAGATAAACACCAGTCCTTAAGGATACGGCATGATCTACGCACCGCGCAATAGATAATTTTGCGGAACACTCGAAGTCGGCACGTGATGCTCCTCTAATACTGCACCGCACTCTTAATAGCGCCTTTAAAATGACGCAGCACACGCACAGAAAAGAATAGCCTCGGTAGGGAAGTTCCGGCTCACCCTACCGAGGCTATCTCATATACAACACACCATCGGAATTCCGATGATCGGAAGCTAAAGACTAATCGTCCTTACCTTCACGCTTAATGTCGGCAGCAGCAACGCCAATGCCGAACAAAACAGGGGCCGAAGCGTCATCAGACACCGGAGCCACATCCGCAACAGAAGCGGAAGCAACCACGGAACCCTCAGCACGCTCGGAAGCGTCCACGGTCACGACCTGAGCACCGGCACCGGCGCTCGAAGCCGCACGGCGAGTGCGACGCTTGCGCGGGGTCGAACCGGGCACCTGAGCCGCAGGCTTCTGAGCCTCCTCAACCGGAACCTCAGCCTCAACCGCTGCGGGAGCTGCGCCCACCACACCGGTCACAGCCGGAGCACCAATCACGCCGGTCACAACCGTGCGAGACTCAGACTTCTCAACCTTATCAGACTTTGCGGCTGCCTGCTCAGCTGCCTTCTCAGCGCGCTTCTCATCAGCGGCGCGACGAGCACGGCGGCGGGACGCACGAGGAGTCTCACGAACATCCTCAATGCGCAGGTCCTCACGCTCAACACGCTTGGACTCCTGAGCCTTCTGCACACCCGAGTTTACCTCAGCGGAGGTTGCCTCAGCGTTCTGCTGCTCGCGGTTCTGGCGCTTGAACGAACGACGCTCCTCCGAACGATCCTCACGGCCCGAACGGAACGACTCACCCTCAGCGCGGGCAAGGCGGCCAGCCTTCTGAGAAGCACGAGCCTTCGCCTCGCCGGCGCGAATCGCCTCAAAACGATCCGAAGAGCGGGTAAAGCGCGGGTCAAGCTCCGGGTCAACGTGGTGCTCGTCCTCCAGCGCACCCGCGCCGGAACCCTCCACAGCGGCAATATCCGCATCGGTCAGCTCGCGGCGCTGGCGGTTACGAGAAGACTTCTTCTCGCCACGCTTGGACGAACGACGCTCCTCCGAACGGCCCTCAGCAGAATCCTTCGAAGAGCCCTCAGCGGACTCCTCCTCCACGCGGTCGAACGCGCTCGCCAGCTGCTCCAGGGAGAAACCGCCCTGCTCGCCAACCCAGTTGCCCTCGGTGACCTCAGCGACCTTGTTCTCACGCTGAGCAACCTCCGCGTGAGCCTGCTCGCTGGCAGCCTCGGCAATACCCTGAATCTCCTGCTCAAGCGAAAGCTCAGCGGTCTCCGCGCGGCGCGAACGCTTACGGCGCTTACGCTTCTTGCGGGTCGAAGCGGTCTCCTCCGAAACTTCCTCGCTATGAGCGGATGCGGCAGCCACCGCAGCCATAGCGTTACGGCGCTCAGCCTTCTTCGACTCCAGAGCATCCTGCTTCTGCTGGTCACGAGAATCCTCGCGAGCAGCGGCACGGCTACGCTTACGGTCATTACGCTCATGGCGGTGGATATAATCCGACGCGCCACCACTACGACCGCTCAGCGGCTGATCGTGAACCACCAGGCCACGACCGCCACACTGCTCACAGGGCTCCGAGAAGACCTCAAGCAGACCGGTACCCAGGCGCTTACGGGTCATCTGAACCAGACCCAGCGAAGTCACCTCAGCCACCTGATGCTTGGTACGGTCACGGCCCAGGCACTCAATCAGGCGACGCAGAACCAGGTCACGGTTCGACTCAAGCACCATGTCAATGAAGTCAATGACGATAATGCCGCCAATATCGCGCAGACGCAGCTGACGGACAATCTCCTCAGCAGCTTCCAGGTTGTTCTTGGTGACGGTCTCTTCCAGGTTGCCGCCGCTACCGGTGAACTTACCGGTGTTCACGTCCACCACGGTCATGGCTTCGGTACGGTCAATCACCAGCGAACCACCCGACGGCAGGTACACCTTACGGTCCAGTGCCTTCGCCAGCTGCTCGTTAATGCGGTAGTGGTCGAAGAGGTCATCCGCGGAATCCCACTGCTGCAGGCGGGAAACCAGGTCCGGCGCCACGTACGTCACGTACGCCTCGATGGAATCCCACGCGTTCTCGCCCTGAACGATCATCGCGGTGAAGTCCTCGTTGAAGACGTCACGCACGGTCTTAATCATCAGGTCGGGCTCCTGGTAGAGCATCTCCGGAGCCAGCACCTTGCGGGAGTTAGCCTTCTCCTGAATCTCTTCCCACTGCGCACGCAGACGGTTAATGTCGTGGGTCAGCTCCTCTTCGGAGGCGCCCTCGGCCGCGGTGCGCACAATCACGCCGGCACCCTCGGGCAGCTTGTCCTTCAGAATCTTCTTCAGGCGAGCACGCTCAGTGTCGGGCAGCTTGCGGGAAATACCGGTCATCGAACCACCCGGCACGTACACCAGGAAGCGACCGGGCAGGGAAACCTGGCTGGTCAGGCGGGCACCCTTGTGACCAATCGGGTCCTTGGTGACCTGCACCAGAACCGAATCGCCGGGCTTCAGCGCGTTCTCAATCTTGCGGGGCGCACCGTCCAGACCGGTGACATCCCAGTTGACCTCGCCCGCGTACAGCACAGCGTTGCGGCCGCGTCCAATGTCAACGAACGCAGCTTCCATGGACGGCAGAACGTTCTGAACCTTACCCAGGTACACGTTGCCAATCAGGGAATCCTGCTGAGTCTTGGACACGAAGTGCTCAGCCAGCACGCCGTCCTCAAGCACACCAATCTGGATGCGGCCGTCCTTCTGACGAACCAGCATCTGACGGTCCACGGACTCGCGGCGAGCCAGGAACTCAGCCTCAGTCACGATGTGGCGGCGGCGACCCAGGGAACGGGACTCGCGGCGGCGCACACGCTTCGCCTCCAGGCGGGTAGAACCGCGCACCCCGGTCACAGTGTTGGACGCGTGAGAGTCAGCCAGGCGCGGCGCACGCACCTTGGTGACGGTCTCAACGTCATCATCAACGCCGCCCTCAATCTCAATATCTTCGGTACCGCGGCGACGGCGACGGCGACGGTGGCTCGTCACCTCAGCCTCAGCGGCGGCCTCCTCGCGGCGGCGCTCCATGCGCTCCTTACGCTTCTGCTCCTCGGCAGCGGCGCGGCGTGCCTCACGCTCCAGCTTGGCGGCAACAGCGAGCTCGCTCAGCTCCTCCGGCTCGGGAGCCATGAACAGCGGCATCGCACCCATGGGGGTACGCGAGCGCAGCTCCTGCAGCTTTTCGCGCTGCAGGTCGCTAATGGTCTTTACCGGCTCGGGAGCTACTTCAGGCTCCTCAGCTGCGGGTTCCTCAGCTGCGGGCTCTTCCGCAGACTCTTCTGCGGCGGGTGCCTCGGGTGCAGCTTCTTCGGATGCGGATTCCTCAGTAGCTGCAGCAGCCTCGGCGGGCTGCTCAGCGGCGGCCTCTTCAGCTTTCTGCTCGGCAGCCTCGGTCTTCTCAGCCTTTGCGGGGGTTACGACCTCAACCTTGGCGGTCTCTTCCTTCACCTCAACGGCAGACTCGGCGGCGGGAGCGACAACTTCCTCGACCTTCGCGGTCTTCTCGACGGTCTCAACCTTTGCAGTCTTCTCGACAGTCTCCACCTTCGCGGCCTTCTCCACGACAGCAGGCTCAGCCGCCTTCTTCTCAGCAGCCTCAAACAGGCTATCCAGAGTAGAAGCAACCTCGGTCTCAGACGCAACGGGAGTGGCAACCTTCGGTGCCGGAGCGTGCTTAGCCTTAGCGTTACGCAGGCTGGTCAGGCCGGCAGCAATCGCCTCATCCAGGGGAACCTCAGGAGCCTTCTCCTTCTTCGGGCGACCCGGACGGCGACGCTCAGTACCCTGCTGGGCTTCAGAGCTCTCGCGAACATTCTTACGCAGAGTTTCACGGGTCTCTGCAGAGGCGTTCTTCTCCTCCGCGAGGGCGTTCAACGCCTCAAAAACCCCAAGTTCGACGTTCTTCTCGTCAGACATTAATCTTCTTTCGTTACACCCTGCTCCGCACCGCAAGGATTTTAACAGCGCGCATACAGCGCAAAGCCTAGTTGCTGCCACCGCGGCTCAAGCCTCACCCTACGGTGCGCATTCATCGGCGCTACCGGGCACTATCTCGTTCAGTGCTTCTGCCGTAGGGGGCGAGCGGGCGGAACGCAGAGCGCGCCGCGACGGTCACAGCCACCTCGCTCTCGAGCACGGCACGCTCACACCCTTCCTGGGTGCCCTGCCGGTCTTCGGGTTTCTTCGCCGAGGCGGGCGGCACGCGCGGTGCGACAGTTATGCTCCGCGGCTTATAGCCGGCGCTCTTCGGGTACTCTCCCTCGATGCGTTGGTGGGGATCTTTATGCGCGTGCGGGGCGCACAAGACACCGTGTTCCATTATACCCGGTAGAGGGTGCCTCTAAGCCACCCCGCCCATCCTATCCCGGCTCCATTTCCCGGCAGGATGCGCGGGCACAGTGCGGCGGGGCATATTACGGCGGACATCTAGCGGGTACAGCAAAGCCGGGCGTGCCACTACGCACACCCGGCTTCAAAAAACTTTCAGAGGAGGGCTAGCCTCTAGAAGAAGGGCTAGTTCAGGCCCAGCTCCGCATCGCGCGCCTCACGAGCCTGCTGAGCAAGCTTCGGGTCGGTCGGCAGGTACTCCGGACCGGAACCGGTCGCAAACGGAACACCCAGAATGAAAACAAACGGAGAAACCACCAGCAGAATCACCCACAGCAGCGAGAAGTGACCGGCGGTCAGCAACAGCAGGGCAGTCAGAAAAATAACGGCAGCAACGCCCATTGCGGCAATTCCGGCAGTCTTCACGGTTCTCCTCGAAGGGGTATCAAGAATCTAGTGTCCAGCAGAACGGCAGGCAACCGGCACCGCAGGTAAAACCCGCGGACCGCTCCGACCGATGCCGCTCAAGAATATACCTGACCATTATACGCACCCGCGCCGCTTCCCCGCTGACCGCCGCAGGCAAGGTCACCGGCGCCTCCCCCACTACCCGGCACCCCAGCCCAGCGCAACCTCACCCGCCCGCAGACACAGCAACGCCCCGGCACCAACAGGTACCGGGGCGTTGCATGTTCGGGGCATCGATCCTCAAACCAAGCTCAGAGATGAACGCTTAGCGCATCATATTCACAATGACCTCAAAGAAGCGGATCACAATAATGCCGAAAATCAGGATCAGCCACAGGCTAATCGCAAACCAGGACCAGCCGCGAGCGCTCTCACGCATCGACTGCGACGCCGGGACAACACCCGCCGAGACGTTGCGGACCGTGGTCTTCACAAAAAGCGTGATGGTCATAATCCACACAATCATGCAGAACAGGCACAGGGCGTTGATCTGGAACGTCGTCTGGTACCACAGCCACATGATGAACGCGGTCGCCGCAGCCAAACCAATGTTCATGCACACCCAGAACCACTTCTTGAACTGTGCACCCGCCATCATCGCGGCGCCGATAGTCACCACAATCGAGAAGCCCACCAGGCCAATGAACGGGTTCGGGAAGCCGAAAGCCTCCGCCTGCGGGGTGCGCATCACCGTGCCACAGCTGAGCAGGGCGTTGATATCGCAGACCGTGGAGTGGCCGGCATCAATGTAAATCTGCAGGCGCTCATACACCAGAATCGCTGAAGAAATGAGTGCAATCAGGCCGGCGCCAACCAGCCAGAATCCGAGCTGTCGGTCTGAGTAGCGGCCCCGGGTTCCCGCGTGCCCGTGCTGCGCTTTTTGTTCAGCGTGGGTGGGCTCGGTAGTACTCGATGCGGCGGTACTCATACGACTCCTTTAGATAGTGTTTTACGGTGGTACTTACCGGCGCGGCATAGCCAGCACCCCGGAAGCAGTACCTCATTTATCCTAGCTTCTCACACCACCAAATGGCACGCCATCAGCCTAAATGTTCTGTTTTATGACGCGCTATTTTACGCAGATGGGCGCGCTTTCGGGGCATTTTCAGGGAGCTATCGGGGCGCCTTCAGGGCCTCTTCAGCACGCCAAAACCCCCGGGAGGCGCCCGCAACTCAGCGGCGGGCGGAACCTTCCGGGGGTTTCATCAAGGGTATTACTTAGGGCAGCGGGTGGGTGTACGACTCGTCAAAGAACAGCTGCTCCAGCTCCACCGCGCGGCTAAAGAACTCGCGGGCGCGCTGCGCATCCGACGGGCCCACACGGTCCAGTTCGCGGCGCAAGAAATCAACCAGTTCACGGAACTCCGGGTAGTCGTGCAGGGTGATCCACTCGTGGTGCACAAAAGAATCGGGGCGCTTGGCGGGAGCCTTGGACGCCCAATCCAGGTACAGACCCTCGCACACCACCAGCACCGACAGGATCGCCGCGTAGCTGCCGCTTGCCGCCGCATCTAGGAAGAGGCGCTTGAAGCCGGTGGTCGCCTCCGTATCGGGCATGGATTCACGCTGATGCTCGGTCACGCCCAGAGTCTCAAAACAGCGCAGGAAGTAGGTGTTCTCGTCACCGGCGATTTCGCCCGCGAACTTGGAGAGGCGCAGGCGGCCCGCGAGAGTATCGGCGTTAGTGATCGCGCCACCAATCAGGGCGAGGAAGGTATCGAGGAAGCGGTAATCCTGCACCAGGTACCCCGCCATGACCTGCGGGGCAATCGAGCCGTCAAAAAGCTCAGCAACAAAACGGTGATTCGTGGCGGAAAGCCAGGTGGCGAGGTTCTCCTGGCGTAGGGACTCGGTGAACGAATCGGTGCCAATCAAATCGGTGAAGGGTGCGGGCATGATGGGTGCCTTTCACTATGTGGCATACCGTCGCTGGTATGCGTATGTGTGCGGGTGTGTTGGTGCGGCCTCAGACAGTGGGGCCGGCGCCTCAGCGAATATAGCACCGGGACGCAACGGCGCGCCCGATTTTGTACCCCCGATGCACGAAAATTTTCGTTCTTTTCGATTTTTGGGTGGGTTTGGGTGAGTGAAAGCGGATGATGCCGGTTGAATTTGAGCGATTGGGGTTAGGTGAGAGCCCATGGGAACACGTGAGAGTGCATGTGTTCGAGTGGGAGAATGAGGGCAGCGCATGAGGGTAGCGCATGCGGGCAGAATCGAAAAAGACAGAGGCGCAAAAAGCGGGGCGCCACCCCCCCAGCCGGTACAACCAGCAGGAGGGGCACCCCGCCTCATGTCTGCAACCTCAACAGGTCGCCTTAGCGATCCGCGTCGTCCTCGGAATCATCATCACCGAAGAAATCATCGGTGTACGAGTCGCCCAGCGGCAGACCCAGCGAATCCTCCAGCGAAGAACCCGCCGCAGACTCGCCGCCCAGCTCAGCCATGATGCCGTCCAGCAGCTCATCCGGCTCAGCAGAGGCAGCCGCAGCCGCCGCGGCAGCCAGAGTCGAAGCCGACGCCGCACCCGCAGAACCCGCATAAGCACCCTCGGCGGGCAGCTCATCCGGCAGCTCCTCAGCCTCAGCGCCGGGGGTCTTCGCCTCCTCATGCGCCGCCAGCAGGGTACGCGCCTCACCAATGACCGTAATCGAACCGGTAATCAGCACACCCGCCGACTCCTGCTCAAAGAGGGCGTTCTCCATGGCGGTGGCAATCGCCTCGTCCAGGTGCTCAAACACCTCGATCGAGTCTTCGTCCAGACCCGCATCCAGCGCCAGCTCATGCAGACGCTCCGGCGCAATCGCACGCGGCGAATCCGACGCCGCCAAGTACAGGCGGAAGGTGCCGTCCGAAGCGTCCACGTACTCTTCGCGCATGGTCTCAAACATGCCCAGGGCATCCTTCTCACCCAGGATGCCGACCACAGCGTGCAGGTGCGACAGCTTGAACGCCTCAGTCAGCGCAGCCGCGGAAGCACGCACACCGTGCGGGTTGTGGCCCGCATCCAGGATGGTCAGCGGCTCGGTGCGCACAACCTCCAGACGGCCCGGCGAGCGCACCGTCTCAAACGCGGTACGCACCACGTCCTCGGGCAGCTGACGCTGACCGCCGAAGAACGCCTCCACGGCGGCGAGAGCCACCACGGCGTTCTGCGCCTGATGCGCACCGTGCAGGGAGAGCGGCACATCCGGGTACTCGCCCGCCAGGCCACGCAGGGTCAGCAGCTGACCGCCGACCGCAAGCTCACGGGAGACAATGCCGAACTCCACGCCCTCGAAGGCGAAGGATGCTTCCTTCTCGCGGGCGGAGGCGAGCAGCACGTCCGCCGCTTCCGGGTCCTGCGCGGCAGAAATCAGGAAGCCGCCGGGCTTGATAATGCCGGACTTTTCGGTCGCAATCTCGGCGAGGGTTTCGCCGAGCATGTCGGTGTGGTCCAGACCGATTGGGGTGACCACGGAAACCACGCCGTCGGCAACGTTCGTGGAATCCCAGGTGCCGCCAATACCGACCTCGAGCACCACCACGTCCACCGGCTCGTCCGCGAAAATCGCGAAGGCAAGCACGGTAACGGACTCGAAGAAGGTCAGGGCGGGCTCGCCGCGGGAGGTCATCTCCGCGTCCACAATCTGCAGGTACGGGGCGATTTCCTCCCAAATGCGCACGAAGGTGGCATCCGGTACGGGTGCGCCGTTAATGCAGATACGTTCGGTGACGCTTTCGAGGTGCGGGCTGGTAAAGCGGCCCACGCGCAGGTCGTGGCCGAGCAGCAGCGCCTCAATCATGCGGGCGGTGCTGGTCTTGCCGTTCGTGCCGGTGATGTGGATAACCGGTGCGGCACGGTGCACATCGCCGAGGATTTCGACGGCGCGCGCCACGGCGTCCAGGCGCGGCGCCATCTTGTTTTCGGGTGCTCGCGCCAGCAGTTCACCGTAGACCCGCTCCACGCCCGCGGGGTCGGGAATTGCGGGGTAATTCTTCTCGCTCATTGTTCTCCTCACTGGGATAGCCGGACTGGGATAACCGGCCAGTGCCGGCAGGGGCCCACCGTGCGGCAGGATAACCGTGCGGCGGGATAGACGACGGGCCGCCCCGCCCGGTCAAGGGGGCGGGACGGCCGTACGGTTCAGGCGTTTTATGCCTTGGCTACGCTAATGCTCAGCTCGGCTGCTTCGCTCAACTGCAGGGACACGGCGAGGGTTTCGCCGGTCACCAGTGCTTCGTTGGCGCGCAGAGCTGCCAGAGTTTCCTCCGGTGCCGCGATGCTCAGGTTGATGCGGTCCGCAACGTTCAGGTCGGCGTCCTTACGTGCCTGCTGAATAGCGCGGATGGTGTCGCGAGCGATACCCTCGGCAACCAGTTCGTCGGTCAGCTCAATGTTGAGGACCAGGAAGCCGCCGGGCAGAACCGCAGCCGCAGTGTGCTCAGCACCCTCAGCGTCAGCGGCAACCACGGTTGCCAGCTCGTATTCGCCCTCTTCCAGAGCCAGGCCGCCGTCCAGAGCTGCCACACCGACCAGGACGGTACCGTCCTCGGTCACGGTCCAGTCACCGGACTTGGAGGCCTTAATGGCAACCTGCACCTGCTTGCCCAGGCGGGGGCCTGCCGCACGTGCGTTGACCTTCAGCTGCTGGGAGATACCGTAGTCGGCGGGGTCGACGGTGTCGGCGCTGACCAGCTCCACCTGGCGCAGGTTCAGCTCGTCCTCGACGATGTTCGCGAAGTACTCCGCGCCCTTCTCACCGAAAGCGGTACCCAGGGCTGCGAACTGCTCGGGTGCGATCGCCACGGTCATCTTCTGCAGCGGCTGGCGCACGCGGATCTTCTTTTCCTTGCGCAGTGCCGAACCGGCGGAGCAGACCTCACGCACGGTCTGCATGAGAGCCAGCAGGTCGGACTCGTCAGCGAAAGCGGATGCCTCGGGCCAGTCAGCCAGGTGCACGGAGCGTTCACCGGTGAGGCCGCGGTAGATTTCCTCGCTGCTGAGCGGCAGCAGGGATGCGGCGACCTTCGACACGGTCACCAGTGCGGTGTAGAGGGTGTCGAATGCGTCGGTGTCTTCGTTGAAGAAGCGCTCGCGGGAGCGGCGCACGTACCAGTTGGTCAGTGCGTCGGCGTACTGGCGCAGGGATTCGCAGGCGTTCCAGATGTCGTAGGAGTCCATCGCTGCGGTGACCTGCTCGATGAGTTCGCGGGTCTTGCCGAGGATGAAGCGGTCCATCACGTGCTGCGAGTCGTACTTGAGCTTTGCGCTGTAGCCTTCGCCGTTGTTGGCGGCGTTAGCGTACAGGGCGAAGAAGTGGTAGACGTTCCACAGCGGCAGCATGACCTGGCGAACACCCTCGCGGATGCCCTGCTCGGTCACGATCAGGTTGCCGCCGCGCAGGATCGGGGAGGACATCAGGAACCAGCGCATTGCGTCGGAGCCGTCGCGGTCGAGGACCTCGGAGACGTCCGGGTAGTTGCGCAGGGACTTGGACATCTTCTGGCCGTCCGAGCCGAGCACAATACCGTGGCTGATAACGTTCTTGAACGCGGGGCGGTCGAAGAGCGCGGTCGCCAGTACGTGCAGCACGTAGAACCAGCCGCGGGTCTGACCGATGTACTCGACGATGAAGTCTGCCGGATAGTGGTTCTCGAACCATTCCTGGTTCTCGAAGGGGTAGTGCACCTGTGCGTAGGGCATGGAGCCGGAGTCGAACCAGACGTCGAGCACGTCTTCCACGCGGCGCATGGTGGACTTGCCGGTCGGGTCGTCCGGGTTCGGGCGGGTCAGCTCGTCAATGTACGGGCGGTGCAGGTCGGGTTCGCCGTCCTTGTTCAGGGGCAGGCGACCGAAGTCTGCCTTGAGCTCTTCGAGGGAGCCGTACACGTCCATGCGCGGGTAGTTCGGGTCGTCCGAAACCCACACGGGAATCGGGGAGCCCCAGAAGCGGTTACGGGAGATGGACCAGTCGCGTGCGTTCTCAACCCACTTGCCGAACTGGCCGTACTTCACGTTTTCCGGGATCCAGTTGATCTGCTTGTTCAGCTCGTACATGCGGTCCTTGAAGTCGGTGACCTTCACGTACCAGGAGGTGATTGCACGGTAGATGAGCGGGGTGCGGCAGCGCCAGCAGTGCGGGTAGGAGTGCACGTAGGACTTCTCGCGAATCAGCACGTCATCTGTCTTGAGGGCGTTGATGATGGTGCGGTTCGCGTCGAATGCCTGCACGCCTGCAATCTCAGCCAGGGCGGTGGAGCCGGAGGCGGTGGGCTCGGCGAAGAGGTTCAGGAACTTTGCGCCTTCGTCGAGGGAGAGGATCACGGGGATGCCGTAACCTTCACAGACCTTCTGGTCATCTTCACCGTAGGCGGGTGCCTGGTGGACGATGCCGGTACCGTCACCGGTGGTGACGTAGTCGGCGACGAGAATCTGCCAGGAGGTTTCGGTGCCCCACTTTTCGGTGTCTGCGAAGTAGTCCCAGAGCGGGGTGTAGCGTACGTGCTCGAGCTGGGAGCCGGTGTAGCGTGCGGTGACGGCTGCAGCTGCGTCCTGTTCGGGCTGGTCGCCTTCGTAGCCGAGATCCTTGGCGTAGGAGCCGAGCAGGTCGGAGGCAATCAGGAAGGAGCGGCCCTCGAACTTGCCTGCGCCGGGTACGACGGAGTATTCGATCTCGGGTCCGACGGCGAGCGCCTGGTTGGTGGGCAGGGTCCAGGGGGTGGTGGTCCATGCGAGTGCTTCGACGCCGTCGAGTTCTGCGGCGACCTTCTCGTCAGCACCGAGAGCGGTGTCTGCGGTGAGGCGGAATGCGACGGTGACGGTCTGGTCCTGGCGGTCCTTGTACACGTCGTCGTCCATGCGCAGCTCGTGGTTGGAGAGGGGGGTCTCATCCTTCCAGCAGTAGGGCAGCACGCGGAAGCCCTGGTAGGTCAGGCCCTTGTCGTAGAGGCGCTTGAACGCCCAGATGACGGACTCCATGTACTCGACGTTCAGGGTCTTGTAGTCGTTTTCGAAGTCGACCCAGCGTGCCTGGCGGGTGACGTACTTTTCCCACTCGTTGGTGTACTTGAGCACGGATGCGCGGGCAGCGTCGTTGAAGTTGTCGATGCCCATTTCGAGGATTTCGCGCTTGTCGGTCATGCCGAGCTGCTTCATTGCCTCGAGTTCTGCGGGCAGGCCGTGGGTGTCCCAGCCGAAGCGGCGTTCTACCTTGTGGCCACGCTGAGTCTGGTAGCGTGCGACGAGGTCCTTGGCGTAGCCGGTGAGCAGGTGGCCGTAGTGGGGCAGGCCGTTAGCGAAGGGAGGGCCGTCGTAGAAGACGAATTCGTTTTCGCCGTTTTCGCCTGCGGGGCGGTTCTCGACGGATGCGGAGAAGGTGTTGTCCTTCTTCCAGTAGTCGAGGACTGCTTCTTCAAGTGCGGGGAACTTAGGCGATGCGGTGACGCCGCTTCCTGCGGCTTCGAAGGCGCTCGCCTTGGGATATACATGGGACATGTGTTTGTGCGCCCTTATCTGTTGTTCTCAACGCTGAGAGGTTGGGGCGACAGGGCACGTAGCACTCGTCGTCCGCACCGTTTCAGCGGGTGAGGATTGACATGACGGGTGCAAGGACGCCTGGGCATCGCTGACCGGTCCGGGCTGTGCCGGGGGCAGGATGCGGCGCGGTACCACCTTGCTTACTGATTTAACAGCTCAACGCACCGAACCCTCCCGGGGCTACGGGGTGCCGCGGCGTATGTCCGCGATACCTAGCCACCGGAAGAGCGGCGCGTTGGGCGGGTATCAGTCGCTTATTACAGCTATATCGGGCTTAACCGTCCGGTTCTACTGGGACTACATCTCTTCCGCTAAGACGCCCTCGCCGCAGCGATTGACGGGCGCCCGCAGGTGCGGTCCGTTCTTCCGAATTGCTCGCCGGTGATGGCCGGGTCGTTGCAAACACTAATAGTTTATGTGGCTTTTGTGTCTGTATGCAACCCCGCGGGGTGTGGGTTTGAACGGCACTTTTCTGATGTGCCAATGCTGGAGGCGCAAAACAGAATGGTTCTTCGTTCGGCGATATTTAGAGCGAGTAGGGGGTTTAAGGGGTCTTGCCTCACCCCGCGCTCGGGCGTGTTTAAGGATGTATGTTTTTACATTTCCCCAGTGTTGCTTTAAGTGGGTTTCGATTTTTTTAGGGGAACCTACGAGATTGCCCCCAGTGCAACCACAAGATATGGGGTGAACACCGATGTAATTCCACTAGATATTCACCCCTGCAAGTTTTCTTCCCCTCGGCATCCCGTGTGGGAACCGGTTTTTCTGGATTATCCAGCAGTGCATAGTGGGTGAATAGAGTGCATATTTGGGGATTGTTGAGCGGGTTTCCCCTTGTTGAATCGGGTATTTCTTCTGGAGTTTTGAAGGCTTCCTCGCGGGCAGGAAGTTGAGTTACCTACCCTCCTCTCCCCCATCTTTTGGGAACGCCGAGGCGCAGCTCTTTTATTTTTCGAGTCATAAATATGACTGAAATCACTTAATCTGATGCGTGCGCGCTCCCCTCACCGAGTAGCTGCCCCCGTCACATAGCTCCTCATCAACAAGGTGTGACCACAATACTTTACAGTGATTGATATCTTGAGTACCCCATAAGCTCTCAGAGATTACTAAGGTGTATTTTCGTGCATTTTGACCTCAAAATAGTCTAAAATGAATCGTGCAACACATCAATGATGATTCGATAGCATCTACCCCCTCGCCCGGGCGTGACCGCAACAGTCCCAGAACAGCAATCTCAGCGATGAGTTCACCAGTACCCCTCGCCCACGGCGTGAGGTACACCCGAGGTCACTTCCGGACGGGGTCTGAAACCGCGGCATTTGCCCGAAGTTTTCACCCCTTTCACGACCTCACCCAACACGCCATACAACCACGCGCCCGCCGCCGGGTGCCCCGAGCCCGCCTCGGAAAAGATCAAGGAGTTCACCGATGCTCTCATCCGACCGCTCTTCGAGTACCCGTTCCGCCGCTTCCCGCCTCCTAAGCCGCCGTACCCTACTACTCGGTGGTGCGGTTTCCCTCATGGCTGGTTGCGCCTCCGATATTCGCCCGCTGAGCGAAGAAGCAAAAGCTAAAATCGGTTCCCCCATCCCTTCCGCGACCGCTTCGCCCTCTGCCTCTAGTTCGGCATCTGCTACCGCTACTTCCTCCGCGAGCGCATCGGCAAGTGCTTCAGCACATGCCACAAGCAGCTCGTCCAGCGCGGCACGCGTACCCGTATCTGAGGATGCGCTTGTCGAGGGCTGGAAAAAGTACCCCGGCCCTCTGAAGCTGACCGGCGAATACATGGGCGAGTACCAGCCCGCAACGGATTCTTCCCCGGCGAAGAACGTACCCAAGCCCCTCAAGAGCGTTCCGCACCGTGAAGAGCCGACCTTCCAGGGCGCCTACGAGACGTTGCGTGCCTACTACAGCGCCCAGATCGCCGCACTCAAGGATGGCCACTATGCAGATCAGGCGATTGAGCTGACCTACCCGGCAGACAAGAGCGCCATCGACGAGGTTAAAGCAGTCAAAGAACTGTATGAGCAGAACGGCTGGTACATGGACTTCACGTGCAGCATTTCCATGCGGAATACTGAGCCTCGAACCGCCCTGAAGAACGGTGACGGCTACGTAGAAATCATGATGGACGCCAAGTATTCTGCCACCGCCATCCATCAGCCGGACGGCACCGAACGCAAGATACCGGCGATTACTCAGGTAGCCATTCCGCACGTGATGCTCTACACCGAGGGTAAGTGGTGGAGAATCGGCAACGACTATCTGAACGAGCGTCTGAATGGCGGCAAGGGCTCTTCCGGTTCTTCTGGCTCCGGAGGTTCCAGTTCTGCCGGTTCTAGCGGTTCTTCGTCCTCGGGTCGCGGCTCCACTAAGGTCTAAATCCGCAGGGACCTACTACCCCTCCCCGACCATACCCCGGTCGAGAGCAGCCCGTCTTATCAATCCAATCATCACTAGCCCAAAGTCGTTGAGGCACAGTCACCCCTGCACCTCACCGACTTTGGGTTATTGTGTCTTAAAGACAATGTCCAGGGTTTTTTGACGAAGTTTTAAAACCTGTCTTCTATAGTGGGAAGTGGATACTTCATACCGCCGCAGTTCATGCTCCGGCACACCCGTATCCCGGTACACCCTTTGTACCGCGCACCATACAAGAACGATGAGGCGGATCCTTTCGTACGCATCACAGCGTTGTGAAGCGAGCTACCTCAATCAACCACTTTCAGGAGATACCATGTCCTTCCGGCCGAGTGCACACGCCAGCCTCTCTGCTAACGACCGAAACGGATTGACCCGCCGCACCGTTCTTTTTGGCGGTCTGACCGCCGGTGCTTTGGCTCTAGCAGGATGCGCTTTCAACAAGGATATTCGCCCCACCGGTACCGGCGATACTTTCTCCGGCTCCCCGAGCGCCTCCGCATCCCCCTCGGCTTCGGCTTCGGCTTCGCCTTCTGAGTCCGCCTCGGCTTCGGCATCCGCCTCTGCTTCGTCTTCGTCCTCGTCAAGCCGTACCACCGCGAAGATTATTCCGTCCGACGAGTTCATGAAGGACTATAAGAAGTACATTGGCGACGTCAAGTACGAGTACAAGCCCGCCATTGCGCACTATGTTGAGCCAACCGACACCTCCCCCGCGAAGAACGTGCCGATCCCGGTCATTGATACGGTGGCTCAGCGTACCGTCAGCCTCGAAGGCGCCTACAAGACCCTGGCTGCTTACCAGAGCGCGTACATTGCCGCGATGTACAGCGGCGATCTGCAGTACCTCAAGGGTCTGGTCCACGGCGCTGACAGCGGTCTGGTCAACAACCTGAAGGCTATTGCTAAGCTCTACGCCGCGGGCGGTTGGACTAAGGACTACGAGAGCAAGCTGAGCATCCGTGACGACAAGGACGGGAAGGCTCTTGCCTCTTCCGATCTGGCTGTTGTGGCGTTCCCCTGCCGGGATGTTGTCAAGGAATACACCATCTACCAGAAGGGCACGGGTGAGCCTCAGAAGGCAAGCACCCTGGATGTCGTGATTTACGTGGTGTACGCCGAGGGCAAGTGGCGCGTGACCAGCCGCGAGTACTTCGTGTCCCAGTACAGCGACCAATTCCGCAAGGTCTTTGAGGGTCCCTCCTCATCGGCTTCGGCAAGCAAGTCCAGCGGTGGCGGCTCCGGTAGCTCTAGCTCCGGTAGTAGCAACGACTTCAAGATCTAGGCTCAGAGACTTTAGGTACTGAGGCTCTAGGCACTGGCTCTAGGCACTGAGAGCAACACCCACGACAAAGCGG
>ERZ772935.427-NODE-427-length-16750-cov-3.605211_pt1 | contig 16750 bp, 14 predicted proteins | sample MGYA00511683_ERZ772935 | MGnify/ENA primary metagenome ERZ772935 (study PRJEB29015, sample SAMEA2738086) | human oral metagenome | biome: human oral; feature: human-associated habitat; material: saliva | place: China | collected 2228 ...
GGGAAGATTAATCCCTCGTTTGTGCGCGTGCTGAGTGCCAATGGGGGCGTAGAGTTAGAATGTCGATATACTCTCCCGTATATCAATACGGATTGGTTTGTCAACGGCACAGGAACGATCTTGTCCTTGATCACAGTCTATTCTGCGGGTAAACCTATTTATGAGATCTCAGTGCCGAACAGGCCGGGGGGTATTTGGGTGAAGCTTCAGCTCTCCGATGGCATCGTCACCCCTCTCAAGTGGGAGGGTGAGTGAGCTGTAGGATATGTAAATGACAGGCGCTTATCCAAGCGCTGTACTGTGTGATGCGAGGGGGCTCTCTTAGAGACCTCCTCGCATTTCGCTATCTTTGCACCTTATAATAAGGTATATAATCAATACGCATAATGGCCCTACAATGTGGTATCGTAGGCTTGCCCAACGTCGGTAAGTCCACCCTCTTCAACTGCCTCTCCAACGCGAAGGCGCAGTCCGCTAACTTCCCCTTCTGCACCATCGAGCCCAACGTCGGGGTCATCACCGTCCCCGATGAGCGCCTGACGAAGCTGGCCGAGATCGTCCAGCCCCAGCGCATCGTCCCCACGACCGTCGAGATCGTCGACATCGCTGGTCTGGTGAAGGGCGCGAGCAAGGGCGAAGGGCTGGGGAATAAGTTCCTCGCCAACATCCGTGAGACGGATGCTATCCTGCACGTGCTGCGCTGCTTCGATGACGACAACATCACGCACGTCGACGGCAGTGTCGACCCCCTGCGCGACAAGTCCATCATCGACACCGAGCTCCAGCTCAAGGACCTTGAGACGGTCGAAGCCCGCCTGCAGAAGGTCTACAAGCAGGCACAGACGGGCGGTGACAAGCAGGCTAAGCTCGCCTGCGACGTCCTGATGCGCTACAAGGAAGCTCTGGAGCAGGGTCTCAACGCCCGCACCGTCACCTTCGAGACGAAGGATGAGCAGAAGGTCGCTCGTGAGCTCTACCTGCTGACCAGCAAGCCCGTACTCTACGTCTGCAATGTCGATGAGGCCTCCGCTGTCTCGGGCAACGAGTATGTAGAGCGTGTCCGCGAGGCTGTCGCCAGCGAAGGGGCCGAACTCCTCGTCGTCGCAGCGAAGATCGAGAGTGAGATCGCCGAGCTGGAGACCTACGAGGAGCGTCAGATGTTCCTCGCTGAGATCGGTCTCGAGGAGTCGGGCGTGGCTCGTCTGATCAAGGCCGCTTACAAGCTCCTCGATCTGGAGACTTACTTCACCGCTGGGGTGCAGGAGGTACGTGCCTGGACCTACACCAAGGGCAGCAAGGCACCCCGTGCCGCTGCTGCTATCCACACCGACTTCGAGAAGGGCTTCATCCGTGCCGAGGTCATCAAGTACGAGGACTTCCTCCACTACGGCAGCGAGTCGGCTGTCAAGGAAGCCGGTAAGATGGCTGTCGAAGGCAAGGACTACGTCGTGCAGGATGGGGACATCATGCACTTCCGCTTCAACGTCTGATGCCCCACTACGACATCATCGTCATCGGGGCTGGCCATGCCGGCTGTGAGGCTGCCGCTGCTGCGGCACGCCTCGGCTCTCATACGCTCCTCATCACGCCCGATATGAATAAGATCGGGCAGATGAGCTGCAACCCCGCTGTGGGCGGTATCGCCAAGGGACAGATCGTCCGCGAGATCGATGCCCTCGGGGGGCGCATGGGGCTTATCACCGACCGCACCTCCATCCAGTTCCGCATGCTCAATCGCAGCAAGGGCCCCGCTATGTGGAGCCCTCGCGCGCAGAGTGACCGTATGCGCTTCATGGAGGCTTGGCGTGAGGAGCTGGATAGTGAGCCGCTACTCGACCAGTGGCAGGATACCGTCACGCGCCTCACCCTCGAGGAGGGTCGTGTGCGTGGCGTAGAGACCCAGCTGGGTGTGCACTTCTCCGCCGATGCCGTCATCTTGACCGCGGGGACCTTCCTCTCGGGGCTGATGCACTTCGGTGAGCTGCAGATCACGGGCGGCCGTATCTCCGAGCCAGCTACCTACGGCATCTCCGAGCAGCTGCAGGAGGCGGGTATCCGCACCGACCGCATGAAGACGGGTACGCCCCCACGTATCGATGCCCGTAGCCTGCACCTCGATGAGATGGGCGTGCAGGAGGGCGAGGACGATCATCATAAGTTCTCCTACCTCGATACGCCTACCCGCTCGACGCTGCGTCAGCTCCCCTGCTATACGCTCTATACCAATGAGGCCTGCCACGCCGTCCTGCGTGAGGCCCTCGACCGCTCGCCGCTGTACAATGGTCAGATCCAGAGTATCGGCCCCCGCTACTGCCCGAGCATCGAGACGAAGATCGTCACCTTCGCCGACAAGGACCGTCATCAGCTCTTCCTCGAGCCCGAGGGCGAGCGCACGAATGAGTACTACCTCAATGGCTTCTCCTCCTCGCTGCCCTTAGAGGTGCAGCTCGAGGCCCTGCGACAGATCCCTGCACTGCGTGATGTGCGCCTCTATCGCCCAGGCTACGCCATCGAGTACGACTTCTTCGACCCCACACAGCTGCATCATACGCTCGAGAGCAAGGTCATCGCAGGCCTCTTCCTCGCAGGTCAGGTCAACGGGACCACCGGCTACGAAGAAGCAGCAGGCCAAGGGCTCATCGCGGGTATCAATGCCCACCAGCAGGTGCACGACCTCCCTCCCTTCACGCTCAGCCGCTCCGAGGCGTATATCGGGGTGCTCATCGACGACCTCGTCACGAAGGGCGTGGACGAACCCTACCGTATGTTCACCTCGCGCGCCGAGTACCGCATCCTCCTACGACAGGATGATGCAGACGTGCGCCTCACGCCCCGTGCTGCCGAGATCGGCTTGGCTACGGAGGAGCGTGTGCGCCTTCTCGAGGAGAAGATCCGCCTGCGCGACGAACTCATCGCCTTCATCTCGGGCTACTCCATCCGCCCCGACAAGATCAATCCTCAGCTCGAGGCGCGTGGGCTCGCTCCGCTTCGTCAGGGCTGTAAGCTCATTGATCTCGTCCTGCGCCCCCAGCTGACGCTCTCCGACCTCAGCGAGATGGTCCCTGCCCTCCGTCGTGCCCTTGAGGCCATCCCTGCACGCCGTGAGGAAATCGCCGAATGTGCCGAGATCCTCATCAAGTACAGCGGCTATATCCAGCGTGAGCGTGAGCAGGCCGAGAAGCTCGAGCGTCTGGAGTACGTCTTCATCCCCGAGGGACTCGACTACGCAGATATTCAAGCCCTCAGCACGGAGGCACGGCAGAAGCTCGACCGCATCCGCCCGCGTACCATCGGTCAGGCCTCGCGTATCCCAGGTATCTCGCCCCACGATGTGAGCGTCCTGCTCGTCCTCTCGGGCCGCTAAGCTCGTCCGCTTAGCGGCTACGACTTGTGTAGAGGTCCGCGAGATTTATACTAAATTGGCAGACAAATCGTAGTAAGATATAAGGGTAGAGACTGCGGCGACGCTGCTTTAAGTCCCCTCATCGCTACCCCGATCCCTTCACTTCCTAATCACTATCCGTCAGATGTTCATTTCCGTCTCATCTAACTACTCTCCTATTAAGGTCTTCGAGGTCAACCTCAAGTCTCCCCTCTCTGGTGAGGTAGAGACCCTCGAGCTCGTCCTGTACTCTCTTACCGTCGAGACTTGGCTCTCTCGCAATGTGCGCAAGAAGCCCACGGCTGCCTACCGCGTCAAGGCCACGGGCGAGGATATCGCTGCGGCTCACTGGACCGATGAGATGGAGGCTTTCTATAAGGAGTGCGCCGCCACCTGCACCCCCGTACCAGGTGCTGGCACACGTCTCACAGTGGGTGGTAAGGTGATGGTAGCACTGGCTGCCCTCTTCATCCTCTTCACGGCCTTTGCTATCGTCAAGGAGCTTACGTATAACCGCTGGCAGAAGGCCGACGCCACCGAGGAGGTGACGAAGGCACCCGTCACGGGCGATGAATATCATATCGGTCTGCCTATCGTGACCTATGGACCTGATGGTGAGCCCACTTCGCGTGGTGTCAACATCCTCTGGTGCCGCGTCGTCGGTACGGAGCCTGATGGCTCGCTTCGCCTGAAGATGACCGAGCCCCTCGGTGCGAATGAGCAGCTTGACGGCCCCTTCGGAACCGGCCGGGGCGTTCTTGGCCAGCGCATCGACGGCGGCCAGCAGTTGCTGCTGGCTGCTGGCCACCTGCTTCTCGATGAGTTCGGCCACCTGGCTGTGGGTCTGCTGGGCGATGTCGTAGACATCCTTCACGTAGGCGGCGGCCTTGTTGCCTTCCGGCCTGGAGAACTGCGAGAACAGGTCGGCCAGCAGGGTGTTGAGCGCGCTGACATCCCTGGCGGCCAGAAGGGCCTTGAGCTGCGCCGAGGACTCTTCCATGCCGGCACGGGCCGCCTGCACGTTCAGCTCCAGCAGCTTTCGGGCGCCGTCAAAGGCCGTGGTGGCCACGGAGTTGGTGGTCTTGAAGGCTTCGGCCTGGGCCTTCATCAGCTCATCGATGGAAGGAAACATGGGGACCTCCGGTATCGGGTGAGGCAGGCAGCAACGCCAGCCCGGACAAGATGCAGCCACTTGGGCATCAGGGTGCCAGAAGGCCCCCGGCTTTTGCTGCATCGCACAAACTCCATTCTCCCATGCTTTGCTGCGCCGCACAATATCAACGCTGGCCGCTTCGATGCTTTCTGGCGACGCCTTCCTGAGCCAGAAACGAAACGGCGCCCGTGAAGGGCGCCGTGGGAACGTCAGGAAGCGGGCTCAGGCCCGCCGCGCATCATTCCTGCTCGTCGGGGTCATGCGCTGCAATGGCAGCCCGCACCCGGGCCAGCACCTTGCGCAGCCGGGCGGCGTTGTCGGGGCCGACGCGGATCATGATCTTCTGGCCCGCCGACAGGCTCTCCAGGTGATCATCCTCGAAGCGGTAGAGCACCTTGGGCTGCACCAGCCGGATGGGGCCGGTGGGGCGTGGCGCATCCATCATGTCGTCCAGCGCGGCCAGCACGCGGTCGTGGAAACGCTCCTCGGGGAAGCCGGTTTCCTCGTAGGTGCGCTGCAGGAGCGGATAGAACTTGGCGTACAGCCGGCCGATCTTGCGCGCATCCATCTTCTCGACGTAGCTGATGATGCGGTCATAGCGCTCGTAGTTGGACGGATCCAGCGTGATGGTCTCGCCGTCCTTCTGCACGCGCAGCAGCTCGGGCACGCCCCGGGTGATGCGCAGCTGCGATGGCACGTGCTCGCGCGGCAGGTTGTCGACGGTGATGACCAGGCGGCGTGCCTGTTCCTGCAGGTTGAAGTACTTGCGCAGCTGGGCCAGCGGCCAGTTCCTGGCCAGCTCCTTGTTGACGGCCGCCTCGCCGACATCGGCCGGGGCCACCTGGACGCGACGCTTGCCGGCCTGGGCGCCCGCCTGATCGGCAGCAGCCAGCTGCTCGGCAGCGGCCTTCTTCTGGGCCTCGACTTCGGCCTTGCGGGCAGCTTCCTCTTCGGCCGCCTTCTTCTCGGCCTCGGCAGCGGCCAGACGTTCGGCTTCCTCTTTCTCGGCCTGTGCCTTCTCGGCGGCCAGGCGTTCGGCCTCGGCCTTGTCGGCAGCGGCTTTCTCGGCGGCCGCCTTGTCTGCGGCTTCCTTGTCGGCGGCTTCCTTGTCTGCCGTCTGGGCGTCGGTGTCGGCCGCTTCCTCGCGCGCCTTGCGTTCAGCATCAGCGCGGTGGCGGGCAGCCTCTTCCTCGGCCCGCAGGGCTGGCCGGCCGGTACCGTCATTGTTGGCGGTCTGCTTGCCGTAACCGGCGTACTGTGCGGGCGAGATCAGACCGGACAGGAAGCTGCCGGCCTTGCCCAGCATGCCGGCCTGCCAGCCCCACAGGAGCAGCAGCAATGACGACACGACAGCGATGACCAGCCAGAAGAAAAGGCCGGAGGAGGGCTTGGGAGGTCCTTTGGGAAATGCCATGGCACTCGAACGGCGAAGACGCCGGGGGTTGTTGCGGAGTGGTCCAATGGTACCCGCTGCAGCGCGGAGGGTCCGGGCGGGGCCTTGCGCCGGTCAGGCCTGCGCATGCCGGGTGACCCGGACGGCCGGCGGGTCCTGTCGGGGGATCTGCGGGGATCCCCAAGGTTTGTCCCGTGCGACGACGATGCGACATCACCATGCCGGGAGCGTCTGCGACAAAATACACCTTTCGGAACGGAAAGATGTAACGTCATGAAACTCGCCACCCGCAGGGATGATTCCCGTGACGGCCAGCTGGTCGTCGTCTCGCGCGATCTGAAACATGCCGTGATGGCCTCGCGGATCACCGGCACCTTGCAGCGTGCCCTGGACGACTGGGCGTTCATGGCGCCACAGCTGCAGGATCTGTACGACGAACTGAACCACGGGCGCGCCCCAAACAGCTTCCCCTTCGACCCGGACGAGTATCTGTCGCCGCTGCCGCGTGCCTTCCAGCGCATCGAGGCGGGCGCCTACCCCGCCTACGAGAAGCGCCTGCAGAAGGCCCGGCTGGTGGCCGACGCCCCACTACCCGAGGACATGGTGCCGCTGAAGATCGCGCCCTCGCATGCGCTGCTGTCGCCCCGGGGGCCAGTCTCGATGAGCTACCCGGACCTGCGCACGGACAGTGGCGGCCGCCCGGTCAGCACCCAGGAGACCGATCCGGACGACTTCGCGGACGAAAGGGAGGCGGAGGAGGCCGACGAACACGCCAAGGCCGCGGCGCCGGGCACACACCGCACGGTGCCCGTTCAGGATGCAGCCGCACGCGAGACCGCGGCCCGCAAGGCGGCAGCTCGGGGCGGGCTGGATTTCAGTGCGCAGCTGGTGGCCATCTGCAACGATCTGCCGCTGAACCTGACGGAAGACGAGGCCGAGCGCCATCTGCTGTTGCTGGGACTGGCCAATGCCTGGCGCCTGCATGTGACGGGCGATCCGGCCGGTCGAGGCCGTGACCGGGGGCTGGCCCTGGCGCCCGTGCTGGTGACGCCCGACGAGCTGGGCGAGGACTGGCGGGCGGGCCGCATCCACCGGCCGCTGCATTGCCGCTTCAATGGGCGCTCCACCGGCAAGATCGACGCAGCCGCCGACATGCGCTTCGACTTCCGGCAGCTGCTGCAGGTCCTGTCACGACAGGCCCCCGTGAATGCGGGCGCCCTCCTCTGCACGGGTCCGGTGGCCAACGCCGATCCGGACAGTGGCTGGACCTCGCTGCTGGAGGCTCGCGCGCGGCGGATCATCGAGGAATCGTCGCAGCCCGGCCCGGCCTTCATGCAGCCGGGGGACCGCATCCGGATCGACATGGCGGATGCACGGGGCCATTCGCTGTTCGGCGCCATCGAGCAGCAGGTGGTTGCCTAGGAATACGTCGGGCCTATCCGCCTATCCGTCGGCATCATCCATTTGCCCGGTCCACCTGGCCGGGCTCTTTGCAGGAGGAGACCCCATGACCAGAATGAAGGACATTCCGGGCAGTGCCGCACAGCCCTCGGACCCGCTGTCTGCCTTCAACGTTCCCGGCAACATGTTCAATCCTCTGGAAAGCTTCAACCAGGCGTGGCGCACGATGCAGACGGCATCGCCCCTGCCGCCCACGATGAGCGTGGCGGAGCTGGAGAAGCGCATTGCCGAGCTGCGGACCGTGGAACAGTGGCTGAACCTGAACCTGGGCATGCTGCGCACCTCCATACAGACGCTGGAAGTGCAGAAGGGCACGCTGCAGGCACTGAGCAGTCTGTCGGCCATGATGTCCCCCGATGCCACGCAAGCCGCCATGGGATCCAGCCCGGGCCATGCCACCGCGGGTCCGGATTCCGCAACCGCAGCCATGGACACGGCCCAGCAGCTGTCGCAGCAGTGGTGGGACGTGCTTCAGGCCCAGCTGGGGCAGTTGACCGGGATGGCCGGGCTGCAGCCAGGCACTGCCACACCCACAGCGGGCAATCCCCCCGATGGCGGGTCCGCCCCTTCCGAACACGATGCACGGGTGGCCCGTTCTGCCAAGGCCCCTGCCCGCTCACGTTCCCCCCGACGTTCTTCCGGGCCCAAGTCCCAGGAGCCATGACCCCCATGTCCGCCCATGCGCATCCCTTCCGCCATGCCCACGCCGCCGACCTGTCCTGGCAGGACAGTCTGGAAAAGGTGATTGCCGGCCTGAAAGCCCCCCCTGTCGCGCCCCTGGCGCCGGATGCCGAGGAGCTGGGTTTCCTGTTTCTGGGCAATGCGCTCTACCACGTGGCAGACCGGATTCTGGAGACGCTTCAGCAGCGTACCGGGGTTCAACGCTGGGCGGGTGTGGTGGCCAATGGCGTGATGAGCCTGGAGGCCGACTATCGTCTGGAACCCGCCATCTGCGCGATGGTGGGAATCTTCCCGAAAGGAAGTGCTCGCTTCTTTTCTGCGGAGGATCCGCTGCCGCAGGCGCTGTCCGACATGCCCACGCCCTGGTGGACGGCGCTGGTATACGGCGATTCGCGGCGCGGTGACCTGCCCGCACAGCTGGACGAGGTGGCCGGTCTGGTACGCAGCGGCTTCGTCTTTGGCGGCCTGACCCAGGGCGCCAAGCAGCATGCCCTGCCCACCTTCGTGGGTGACCGAGTACTTCAGGATGGCACCCTGGCCGGGGTGGCCTTCCGTGACCACGTGTTGCTGCAGGTACGCATGACCCAGGCATTGAAGCCCCTGGGCGGCCTGCATCAGATCACGCTCGCACAAGACAACGTGATCGTGGAACTGGACGGCAAGCGCGCGCTGGACGTGCTGGACGACGAGTTCTTCGACCACCACCCCATTCCGATGCCGCCCCACGTGAGCCTGCTGGATCTGCCGGCGGTGCTGGTGGACATGGGGGTGTATCGCACGGCGCACGCGGCCATCAGCCGGAACAACCGGCAGAACATGGACCACCTGGCCGACCTGGACCTGGTGGCGCTGGAAGACATCGACCCGAGTGGCGGCAACCTGTGCATGACCCAGGAGATGCAGACGGATACGCGGCTGCGCTTCTGCGTGCCGGATGCCAAGGCGGCCCGCGCCGACATGGCGCGGATGCTGACCGAGCTGCGCGACGAGATCACGACCCAGCAGCTGACGATCCGCGGCGGCATCTACGTCACGGACATGACCCGTCCCCACGCGATGTTCCAGGAACCGGGCAGCGAACTGCGGATGATCCGCGAGGCGCTGGGCGATTTTCCGCTGGTGGGCTACTGCAGCGAGGCCGAGGTGCACCGCAACGTGCGCCACACCCATGCCGGGCTGCTGACGCTGTTCGTGGCCTGAACCGTCAGGGGGCAGGCCCCGCGTTCAGTTGCTGCTGCGGTTGCCGGCCTGCGGTTCCTGACGACGGTTGCCGTCCTGCCGTTGACGGGCCGAGGCGGCGCCCGATGCACTGTTGCGGGACGCGCCTGCCGGAGTGGCATTCTGACGATCCGCCGCCCGGACGGAAGTGGCCGGCTTGTCCGATGCCGTCCTGTCCGAGGCGCTGGCCGACGAGGCCTGACGCTCCTCCTGAGCGGCCGACCGGGCGGCAGCATTCTGATGGCTGCCAGAAGCGGCGCCCTGCTGTGCGGCGTCCGTCTGTCTGTCACCGTCCTGATCGGCCGCAGCACGGTCAGCCGACGAAGCCGCTTCGGCCGCCGCTGCGCCGCCCGGCACCACGCGCACGCGGTCGGCGTCGATCTGTCGGCTCAGGCGCCCCGGATCAGGCTGATCCCCGAAGACCGGCGGCAGCACCCCCAGCAGCGACAGCATGAGCAGCACATTGAGCAGCACCAGCGCCGGCAGCAGGTAATGGCCCCAGCCCCGCGAGCGGGTGGGCATGGGAGGGTCTTCGAGCAGGGAGGACATGATGGGAAACGGATACGTGCGGGGCACGGGGCAGGACGGCCGAAAGGGCCGGTGCAGCCAACCCGGCCGTGGCGGCCAGAAGGTGCTGCCCCCGCGCCGACGGGCGGCAGAATCGCCCGAGAATAGCGGATCAGCCCATGCCCTTCAAGGCCGCCCGCCCGGCCGGCCGCCGTCGTGGCAGCCGTGACGACAGCCCGGCGCCGGGATCATGAATACTCGAAGAAGCCCCGGCCCGTCTTGCGGCCCAGGCGGCCGGCATCGACCATCTCGCGCAGCAGCGGTGCAGGCCGATACTTGGGATCGCTGAAGCTGTCGTGCAGCACTTCCATGATGGCCAGCACCACATCCAGGCCGATGAGGTCCGCCAGCGCCAGCGGCCCGATGGGATGGTTGCAGCCCAGCTTCATGCCTTCGTCGATCTCGACGGCACTGGCCACGCCGTCCTGCAGCGTGAAGACGGCCTCGTTGATCATCGGGCACAGCAGGCGGTTGACGACGAAGCCGGGCGCATTGCGCACGCTGATGGGCGTCTTGCCCAGCGTTTTTGCCAGCCCCGTCACGGCGTCAAAGGTGGCCTGCGAGGTCTGCAGGCCACTGATGATCTCCACCAGCGCCATCATCGGCACGGGGTTGAAGAAGTGCATGCCCACAAAACGGGACGGATCCTTCAGCGATGCAGCCAGCCGGGTGATGGAGATGGAGGAGGTGTTGGTGGCCAGGATGGCCTGGGAACGCACCACGGCCTCCACGTTGCGCAGCACCTGAGCCTTGACGCTCTCGCGCTCGGTGGCGGCCTCGATCACCAGGTCGGCCCCCTTGAGCGCCGCCACGTCGGTGGTGCCGTGGATGCGCGCCAGCGCGGCCGCCTTGCCGGCCTCATCCAGCTTCTCTTTCTTGATGAGCCGGTCCAGCGACGTGCCGATGGTCGCCAGTCCGCGTTCGACGGCCTCGGGCATGATGTCCTGCATCACCACGTCCAGACCGGCCTGAGCCGCGGCCTGCGCAATGCCGTTGCCCATCGTGCCGGCGCCGATCACGCCCAGTGTCCTGATCGTCATGTGTCCTGTCTCCTTTCTTCTGGAATGAATGCCGTGGCCGGACGCTTCCGGGCCCGCGGATCTTTGTCCCGTTGACGGCAAGAGGTCTGATTCAGGGGAAATGGCCCTGTGCCCCGGATCATCCCATGAAACGGGGCGGCAGGACAGGATTCACCTTTGCGCAGCCGGATACCGATCGGCCCGGGCATCCTTGCCCGTCGCCTGCGGCCTTGGGGTCCGGCAGGGCGCCAGGATGTCCATGTCCTGCCGATACGTCTCGCTCAGCGCCAATGCCATGTCCATCATCCCGAACACGGTGCTGAAGTAATTGTCATGGGAATAGGTGTTCTTCCGGGCATGGTCGGCCAGACACTGGAAGTCCACGCCCTCGTTCTGGCGGAAGGCCTTCGAGAACCACATGATCATCGGCACCTGGGTCTGTTCCTTGGTGGCGATGCCATAGGGCGTACCGTGCAGATACACGCCGTTCTCACCCAGACTTTCGCCATGGTCGGACACGTACAGCACGGCGCTTTCCAGATCGTCCCGCTTCTCCAGCCGGCCGATGACCCGATCGATGAACCGGTCCACGTAGACGATGGTGTTGTCGTAGGTGTTCACCAGCTGTTCCTTGCTGCACCGGTTGATCTCGTTGGTGTCGCAGGTGGGCGTGAAGGTGCGGTCCTCGGCCGTGTAACGCTCGTAATAGGTGGGCCCGTGGCTGCCCATGGTGTGCAGCACCACCAGCGTGTCCTTGCCGCTTTCCCGGTTCAGGATCTCATCGAAGGCCGGCAGCAGGATGTCATCCAGACATTCACCGTTGCGACAGAATTCCGGCAGGTTCAGCGCGGTGAGGTCCACAGTCGCTGCCACGTTCTTGCACACGCCCTTGCAGCCCGTGTCGTTGTCCAGCCAGGTGATGTCCACGCCCGCGCGCTGCAGGATGTCCAGCAGGTTGTCCTGGCGTGCGGCCCGGGCGTCGTTGTAGTTCGTGCGGTTCATGTTGGAGAACATGCAGGGCACGGAATGCGCCGTCGACGTGCCACAGCTGCTCATGTCGTGGAAGTTGATGACCTGATCGCCCCGCCGGGCCAGCAGCGGCGTGGTCTGCCGCGCGTAGCCGTTCAGCCCCCAGTTCTGGGCACGGGTGGTCTCACCCACGATCAGCACGACGAAATGGCGGTGATTGTCGGGCTTGGCCTGCGTCACGGCCAGATCCAGCTGCATGTACGGCATGCGCGCCCGGTGCCAGGTTTTCAGTTTGGATCCGCCAGCCACGATGAGGTTGGACGGCACGATCAGGTGCGTCACATCCCGGTTGTTGCGGAAGAACGAGGCGTAATCCTGGTAGAAGTACCGAGCCACTCCGCCGATCACCAGTACCGAAAGGACAATCAGAACAGCACGCTGCGCAATCTCCTTGTACCAGCGACGGTAGTCCACCTTCACCATGAGGTACAACAACGCCGGCACGACACCCAGAACCGCGATCCACCCCAGGTACGCCGGCGTCATCAGGCGACTGCTTTCCGCCCAGCCGGTGATCAGCACATTGGTGAGCATGTGCTTGTCGAAGTAGATGTTGAAGAACAGCGACTGATAGGAAATCGCGGCCCCGATCACCAGCAGCACCGGGATGATCACCTTGTGCAGCAGGGGGGCCGCCAGCAGCTGGAAGACGCCATTGAGCAGGAAGAAGAGCAGCACCGGCAGCGAGTACACGAACCAGTCCGCGCCCCCATTGAGCTCGATGACTTTCTTGTAGAAGGCAATGTTGAAGACGACGGTGAAGTAGAGGGACACCACCGCGATAAGCGCTGCGGAAGAGCCATGAAGGCAAGTGCGTCGCATAACTTTATTATTTTGCATTCTGAAAGGCGCGACAGTATAGTGAAACACTTAGGGAATACTTAGCAACCTGGTAATAGTGATGCAGCAGACTGACACTGCCTGCATCACGCCGCGCTTGCGCTGCCGCCAACCACGCCGGCGTGGGCGTTCGCAGGCGCAACCCGACCGCCTGGCGGACGGTCCGAAGCACCTTTCCGTCAGACATCGGGGAGATCACGATGGGCTGCATGAAGGGGCGTGCTCACCCCTTCAACGCCGGACAATCAGATGTCCGAACCGTTACAGGTAGACATGCCACAGCGCCGACACCCATACAGCCGTGAGCATGACCAGTGCGGCAAGCTGGGCAGCAGAACCGGCGTCCTTGGCGCGCTTGGCCAGTTCGTGTTCTGCGGTGGAGGTGTGATCGACGGCGGCTTCGATGGAGGTGTTGAACAGCTCGACGATCAGCGAGATGAAGGATGCGATGATCAGCAGCACCCGGACGGACAGCTCGAAGTTGAGGCTGAACGCCAGGATGATCAGTCCCAGGTTGAGCCAGCACAGCTGGCGGAACGCGCTTTCATGGCGGTAGGCGGCGGCAAGGCCGTCCATGGAATAGCCACAGGCATTGATGATGCGCCTGATGCCGGTCTTGCCTTTCTTGCTGGATGCGTAGGATTCGTGGTGCATGAGATGGGAAGTGTCTGTCGTCTTCTTCGCCAACGGGCACGGGCCACGACGGCGATTCGGGCGGCCACGAACCAGCGCCTGCGTCTCAGTCAGCCCGTGGCCGGATGCTGACCTGCTCGGCCGTCACCACCGCCAGATGCCCCGGGGCATCGTCATAGCTGACCTGCAGAGCCCCCTGGGCATCGATACCCAGGGCGGTGGCGTCACGTGGCCCTTGGGTGTGATGCACGCGCACCAGCCGCCCCGCCAATACATCGACATGCTGCCAGCGGGCAGAGAATACACCGAAGCCCTCGGCCAGCAGTTGTTCGACGCCCGCCAGCAACACTTGTCCCACCCCCAGCGCCAGCGCGAGCGACTGCGGCCCGGACAGCGTGTCGAACAGCGCCGCCACCGGCTGGTCCGTCACCAGCCCCTCCGGCAGGGCCTGCAGGTTGAGACCACAGCCGATGACAAGGCGACTGCCCTGACTGCGCGTGCGCATCTCGCACAGGATGCCGCCCACCTTGGCCAGCGTGCGACGCGGCCCCGGCAGCACCCGGCACAGGTCATTGGGCCATTTCACCATCACGTCCACGCCCAGCGTGGCCAGGTATTCGGCAATGACGATACCTGCCACCAGCGGCACGGCGCCCACGTCGGCCAGATGATCGGGCGGCAGCTCGCAGCCCAGCGAGGCGGTCAGTGCATGACCCGGCTGCGCCTTCCAGGCCTTGCCACGCCGCCCCCGGCCGGCCGTCTGTTCGCCGGCCATCAGCCATACCGGCGACAGCGGGTGCTCACTTTCAGGCAGCGATGGGCGACGCATCAGCTCCAGGTTGGTGGAATCCAGACAGTCGCGCCACTCCACCCACAGGCGGCCCTCGAAGCGGCCGGGCACGTAATCTTCAGGACGCAGGGAATGCTCGGGAAGCGGGACGGGGTTCATGGTAAAGGGCCGGAAATCGATGTTGTGACGGACCAGACGGTCGGCGCCGGGGGCGAGCGCCCCCGCCGTCGCAGCGCAGCATCCATGTTATAACGCCAGTCATGGCCTCCGACCCCTCCTCTGCCCCGCGCACTTCGGCCCATCCGGTCCTGTGGCTGATGGCCTTTGCCGCCATTCTGTACCTGTCCCTGTATCCGTTTGCCGACTGGGCGCTGCGCCGCCCCAGCCCCTGGGCCTGGCTCTCCATGGGGTTGCCCCGCTTCTATTCCTGGGGCGACATGATCGTCAACGTGGGAGCCTACGCCGGCTTTGGCTATCTGACGGTGCGCCAGTTCCAGCAGCGGCTGGGTCTGTGGGGTGCGGTGCTGGTGGCATCGGTGGGTGGCTGCCTGCTGTCGTTCAGCATGGAGTCCATCCAGTCCTACCTGCCGCGCCGTGTCCCCTCGCTGCTGGATCTGATCACGAACGGTCTGGGTGCCTTGCTGGGGGCTGTCCTGGTGGTGGCGATGACGTATTCCCCCCGCCTGCAGCGCATGCGAGCCAGAATCAGTCAGCTGGCCCTGGGACATGAAAGTGAGCACCGACACCGCCGCTTTGCCGCGGTACTGCTCATCCTGTGGGTCGCCGGCCAGACCGTTCCCCAGCAGTTGCTGATGTCGGTCGGGCCCCTCTCTCCGTGGCCAGGTCAGGACCTGCTGCCACCCCTGCCGCTGGTAGGCGCCCTCCCCGCCTGGGCCGTCACCCCGGCCAGCGTGCTGCTGACGGCGGCCACGGCCCTGCTGCCCGCCCTGCTGGTGATGCGCTGCGTGGAGACCCCCAGGAACCAGCTGGCCCTGTGGCTGCTGTTGCTGGCGACGGCCGTGGCCCTTCGGCTGGGAGGCGCCCTGCACATCTATGTACGCACCGACCGGCTGCAGACCGATCTGCCGATCCTGGCCGCCGGCCTGGCACTGGCGCTGGTGCTGTGCCACCCGGTGGCCCGGTGGAGCGAGAGCGCGCAGCGCCAGGTGGCGCTGGGCCTCATCCCGCTGACCGTGGCGCTGGCCTGGCTGATCCCGCCCGAGCCGGCGCTTCAGCCACTGCTGAAGAAAACGATGACCACCTACATGCGGCTGGCCACTCCGGGCTTCCGGGGTCTGCTGCGTACCATCGCCTGCTGGTGGCCACTGGCCGCCCTGTATTTTTTTGCCATAGAAGCCCCCAACTCATCGGCCGGACGGCTCCGGTCAGCGGTCGATGAGGCCCCTGCCGGACACTGAATCCGACAATGGTCTTCACGGGGGCGGTCCTGAACCGACTGCTTTCCGACCCTGACTTGCCATGAATCCATCCACTCGCATCCTGTCCATTCCCGGTCCCGTCGGTGCCATCGAGTGCTCGCTCGATTGCCCGGCCGAGCCGCGCATGCTGGCACTGATCGCGCACCCGCACCCGCTGCAGGGGGGCACCATGAACAACAAGGTGGCCCAGACGATTGCACGGGCGCTGTTGCAGCAAGGTGCCATCTGCTGGCGGCCGAACTTCCGGGGCGTGGGCGACAGTGCGGGGGAATTCGATGCCGGTCAGGGAGAAACCGACGACCTGGAAGCCGTGCTGAAGTTTGCACTGGCGCACGAGAGCGCGGCCAGCCTGCCGCGTCCGGTGCCGCTGGTGCTGGGCGGTTTCTCCTTCGGCACCTTCGTGCAGTCCCGGCTGATGCAGCGGCTGGACGGATACCCGGTCGAGCACCGACCGATGGTGTTCGTCGGGCCTGCCGTCTCGCGCTTCGACGTGGCCGAGGTGCCCGCCGACACGCTGGTCGTGCACGGCGAGGAGGACGACGTGGTGCCGCTGGCGAGCGTGCTCGACTGGGCGCGCCCGCAGCAGCTTCCCGTGGTCGTCGTTCCCGGGGTGGGCCACTTCTTCCATGGCCGCCTGCCCCAACTGAAAACGCTGATTCTGCGACACCTGGCAGGAACACATGTCTGACACCACGCTGATCGAGCGTCCGGCCACCGCCGGCGCAGCCCCCTCCTCCACCGCCGCCAAGGTTGCCGGAGCCCCTGCACCGGCCTCGACCGCCGCACCTGCCGTGGCCAGCCGCCCGGTCCTGTGCTTTGCGCGCACGGCCATCGGCAGTGCCCAGCTCAAGCAGCCGTCGGTCATGCTGTCGCCGCAGGCCACGCGGCTGCTGATGCTCTTCGAGGAGCCGCAGACCATCGACGAGCTGCGCCGCATCATCGACGAGCCCTGGCTGCCCGAGGCCCTGATCGAGCTGGAGCGCCGCAAGCTGGTGCGCCGCGAGAACATGGTGCGCCCGGCACCGGCCCAGCCGACGCCGTCTGCGGCCGCCAACGAGCCCACGCTGACCCTGGCCAGCCAGCCGGACCCGGCCCGCGAGGCCGCCGTGCGCCTGGCCCGCCAGCGCGCCCAGGCCCGCATCCTG
>ERZ772935.430-NODE-430-length-16715-cov-4.755762_pt1 | contig 16715 bp, 9 predicted proteins | sample MGYA00511683_ERZ772935 | MGnify/ENA primary metagenome ERZ772935 (study PRJEB29015, sample SAMEA2738086) | human oral metagenome | biome: human oral; feature: human-associated habitat; material: saliva | place: China | collected 2228 ...
TAACGGGTCACCGGTACGCGCGGGGCAGACACGTCATAGACGGTCACCTTCTGCGTCTGTGCCTCGGAAGAATTCTCCTCCTGAGCACGCTTAGCAATAGCCTGGCGCAGGGAGAGAAGGACCTTAGCCTTCAACTCGCTCTCCTCAGCGGTTCCCCACTGCACCGTAGTATTATCCCTCAAGGTTAGAGTGATACTTGAGGTTGAGGTGGCGCCGGCTTCCTTAACCTGAGCTAGAAGCTCAGAGGGCATCGCCGAAAGCGCGGTAGAAATAGTGCGAAACTCAGCCGAAGTCTGCGGGTCATCACCGCTGAAACGCACCAGCGGCACCGAAGTATCAGGCTGAGTCGCCGACTCCAGCAGGCTCACACCATCACTATCAACAGTATGGTACGTATCGCCCTGCTTCACAACCGCAACCGCGGTACGCTCCTTCAGGGTCACCACCAGCTCATGCGGCGGGCGGCTCTCCACCTGCACGCTACGAAGCACGTTATCCTGCCCGATCAGCTCACGCACCTTCTTCTCGTCAATGCGAGTGAGCGGAACACCGCGCAGAGGTTCCAGCTTCTGCTCCACCTGACTGGTTTCCAGCAGGGATGCGCCGTGCACCGTAATCTTCTGAGTCGCCAGCAGGGGCGAGAAGAAGACCAGCACCACGTACAGCACCGCAATAATAGCCAGCGCCGAGGCAGTGTACAGCAGCTTACGGGCACGAGTCAGAGGCGCACGTTCCTTACGGGGGCGTTCCTCAGCACGCAGACCGTCCAGACCCGGATCCTGACGCAGACGCTCACGCTGAGCCTGACGGCTCGCACGCTCGCGTTCCTTCTCAATCTCCGCGGCACGCTGCTGCTCACGCTCAGCACGCCAACGACCGAAACGGCTCGCGGGGCGAGGCTCTTCAGCAGCCTTCTCCCCCGCCTTATCGGCGCTCTTGTCGGCGCTTTCTTCAGCCTTCGGAGCGGCAGACTCTTCGCGAGATTCAGCAGAACCAGCAGACGCCTTGCCCGCGGTGGGCACCGACTTCTTGTCAGAACCCTTATCGCTATCCTTGCCTACGCTCTTCTCCGACTGCGAGGACGCGGCCTGAGCAGATGCAGTCTTAGAAGATGCACTCTTAGACGAAGAATCCTCAAACGCCTCAACATCAAACAGCTCGGGAGCGTGCTCAACCTCAGACACGGTACGACCGGTCATCAGCGCCGAACGCACCGAATCCTTCAAAGACTGCGCCGAAGAATGAACCGCCGCAGCGCTCTTGGAAGCTGAAGAATCAGTACCGTGCTGAGCGGAAGCCTTATGCACCACAGGCTTACGGGGCATGTGCCGCACGGAGCTCGAAGGCTGAGTAGCGGAAGGCTGCGCACCAGCAGGCGAGGTAGAAGCCTCAGAGGGTGCAGACCCAGCAGGCTTCGCACCATGAGCCTGAGCAACACCAGCCGACTGGGTTTCAGCCCGAGGCGCTTCAGCATGAGGCGCTTCAGCCTTTGTTGCCGAAGCCTTCACTGCCTGAGGCTGCACGGACTTAGCCTGTACCGCCTCAGCCGGTGCCACCTCAGTCTGCACATTCTCAGGTGCCTGCTGGGCACGCAGGCGAGCACGCGAACGCGGAGCCTTCGGCGCGCGCGAGGAGGAATGCCCCTCCGAAGAGAGACCAGAACTCATCGGCACAGCCTAAGCCTCCGACTTCTTCGACTCGCCACCGTGACGGATTTCCAGGGACTCCAGCAGACGCGCACCCAAAGCGGTCACATCGCCAGCACCAACGGTCATCACAATATCGCCAGCCTGAGCGCAGGTCACAATATCCTCAATAGCGTCCTCAGCGGTAGCGTAACGAACCTCAGAGAAACCAGCACCGGTAATCAGCTCGCTGGTCACACCCTCAATCGGCAGCTCACGAGCCGGGTAAATATCCAGAACATGAGCGCGGTCAGCCATCGACAGGGCCTCAGCGAACTCCTTCGCGAACTCGCGAGTACGAGAGAACAGGTGCGGCTGGAAAATCACATACAGGTTGTGGCCATCAGCCACGGTACGGCCCGTCTCCAGAGCGCGGAACACCTCGGTCGGGTGGTGCGCATAATCATCAAAAACCTTCACGCCAGCAACCTCACCGCGCAGGGTGAAGCGGCGGTCAGCGCCCACAAACTCAGCCAGCGCACGAACAATATCGGCAGCCTCGTAACCAGAAATCAACGCCGACGCAAAAGCAGCCGAAGCGTTCAGCTGGTTATGAATACCGGGCACCTTCAGCGCAAGATCCTGCTCATCCTCATAACGCACACCGCGGCACTCAAAAGACCACGACAGGTGCGACGACGAGGAAGAACCAGCGCTGGTAATCTCGCTAATGCGCAGGTCAGCATCCTCAGACTCACCGTAGGTCACCACGGGCACACCCGCTGCACGAGAACGAGCCGCCAAAGTCGCCGCGCCCTCATCATCAGCGCAGGTCACCACAACACCGTTAGGTGCCAGCGAGCCCACAAAACGGTTGAACGCCTCAAAGACACGCTCGTCCGTCTCGTAGAAGTCCAGGTGGTCCGGCTCAACATTCGTCACCACAGCAATAGCCGGGCGGTAACGCACAAACGAGCCGTCCGATTCATCAGCCTCAGCCACAAAAATCGACTCCGGACCCTGAGCGCCCAAGTGAGCGTTCGTGCCGCGACCAGCGATCACAGTACCCACCGCAAAGGAAGGCTCCGCACCCAGCTGATCAAACATCACAGAAATCATGGAGCTGGTCGTGCTCTTACCGTGAGTACCGGCAACAGCAACCACCTGAGACTCACCCATCACAGCGGCAAGCGCCTCAGAACGATGCAGTACACGCAGACCCTGCGCGCGAGCGGCAGCAAGCTCCGGGTTATCCTCACGAATCGCAGTAGAAATCACCACGGTATCAACGTCCACAATGTTCTCAGCCTGCTGAGGAACACCCACACGAGCACCCGCAGCACGCAAAGACTCAACAGCAGCCGACTCGGCACGGTCAGAACCGCTCACCGTCACACCAGCCTGCAGCATCAGAGCGGCAATAGCGCTCATACCCGCGCCACCAATACCGATGAAGTGCACACGGCCCAACTCGCTCATCTTCGCACGCTCAGGGAACGGCGGGTTCAGCGGTGCCGGCAACACCATCTCAAGATTCATCAATTCAGTCATTACTTCTCAGCTGCCTTCAATACTGCTTCAGCCATAACGCGCGCCGCGTCACGGATACCAAGTTCATACGCCGCAGCGCCCATACGCTCCAGCTCCTCCGGGTTCGCCATAAGAGCCGGAATCTCACGGGCAAACCACTCACCGGTGACCTCTGCATCCTTCACCAGCAGAGCCGCAGACGCCTCCACCAGAGAACGAGCATTCAGGGCCTGCTCACCATTACCAATGGGAAGCGGCACAAAAATCGCGGGAACACCCACCGCAGCAACCTCACTGACGGTTGCCGCACCCGAACGCACCAGCAGAAGATCAGCGGCAGCGTACACATCCTGCATGCCATTGCTGAACTCAATCTGACGGTAATTCGGCGCGCTCAACGGCTCACCATTCTCATCCAGAACAGCCTTACCCTTACCGGTAATATGCAGAATCTGGAAGTCCCACTCCGCAAAGTGGTCACGGCACGCCGCCACCGCATTGTTCAGGCTCTGCGCACCCAGCGAACCACCGGTCACAATCACGGTCGGCTTCTGCGGGTCCAGGCCCAGGTTACGGCGAGCCTTCGAACGGTGCGCCTCACGATTCAGGTAGGCAATCTCATCCTTCATCGGCATACCCACCAGGGTCGCGCGCGGGAACGGAGTATTAGGGAACGCCACACCGGTGAACTTCGCGAACGTACCACCCAGGCGGTTCGCCAAACCGGGCTTCGCGTTCGCCTCATGAATCACCACGGGAATCTTAGCGCTCAACGCCGACAGGTACGCCGGCGGGCACACGTAACCACCCACACCAACGACCACGTCCGCATCTACTTCTTTGAGGATGCGGCGGGTCTTCGACAGGCCACCAAAGAACTTAGCGGGGAAAGCCAAAGCGGCACGGTTAATGCTACGAGGGAACGCCGCACGAGGAATAAACTCAATATCGAAACCAGCTGCCGGAACCAGCTCGGCTTCCATCTTGTCCGCAGTGCCCAGCATCAGAATCTTAGCGTTCGGTTCAAGATCACGAACCGCACGCGCAATCGCGAGCATCGGATTAATATGACCGGCGGTGCCACCACCGGCGAAGACTATAGAGGGCGCCTTCTTCGTCATAGGTCTTTCTCCCAACACATCGGTACAGCATCATTTTACGCTATCGCACCTGTTCAAAAGAGCGCCCCCGCCATTGAGCTACAACTCAATAGCGAGGGCGTTATCTCATATTCAGCGCATATTCATCACGGGCGGAGGCGCAAGCCGCAACCCGCTCCCCCGACTGCCAGCCCCCGCAACGCAGGCTTCACGGAGCGGGTTCCGCGAGGTTTAGCCCTGCTTGCGGGTGTTGCGCGGAGTGGAGTTCCGAGCCGCGCCCTGAGCCGGACGCTGCGCCTGCTGAGTGCCGTTCTTCGGAGCGCCCTTTGCCTGAGCGCCCTGTCGCGGCGTTGCCTGACGCTGAGCACCCTGACGCTGAGCACCCTGACGCTGAGCACCCTGGCGAGGATTACCCTGTCGCTGCGCGCGGCGCTGACGATCCTCAGGATGCAGCGGCTGCAGACCCGCAGGCAGCGAACCCGACGGACGGTGCTGAACGTTACGGGGGTGGGCGCTACGGGGCTGAGCACCACGAGGCTGCTGCACTCGCTTCTGCGTAGCAGGCTGCTGAGCAGTACGAGGCTGGGCGGGGCGCTGCTGTACAGCCTGCTTCGGTGCCGTTTGCTGCGGTGCGGCGGGCTTCTGACCCGCAGGCTTCGCAACAGTCGTCTTCTGAGCGGTCTGCTTCTGAGCAGCACGAGCCTGCTGACCGGTACGAGGCTGAGCGGAAGCCTTCTTCGGCGCTGCCTTCGTCGGTGCAGGCTTCTGCGAGGCCTTCTGCTTCTGAGCCTCAGCCTTCTGCTTCTGAGCCTCAGTTTTCTGCTTCTGCGCTGCGGCCTTCTGCTCCGCCTTCACACGGGCAGCTTCCTCACGAGCCAGACGAGCCTGCTCTTTCTGCTGCTCCCGAGCCTGACGCTCCTGCTCCTTCTGCTCCTCCCGAGCCATACGAGCCAACTCACGCTGCTGATCCGGCGCAAAACCCAACCAGCGGCGCAACGTACTCTCCGGACCAAAAACAACCTTCAAAGGATTATGCTCCTTCAACAGGTGGCCACCGGAAGCCGCACGAGCTGCCTCCTCCTGATTCAGCACAATCTGCAACGGCGTACGACGCTGCCAATCAGCATTCGCACGACGAACCTCACGCACGCTCTGGGTCTCAATATTCGACGGTGCCGTCGCGCCACGCAACGGAGTCTGCCGCGCAAACGCCAACAACAAACCCGCCGCAAACAACGAAGACAACAGCGACGAACCACCATAGGAGACAAACGGCAGAGGCACACCAATCACCGGCAAAATACGGGACACCATGCCCATATTGATAATCGCCTGAGAGCTCAGCCAAATCATGATGCCGCCCGTAGCCAAACGCACCAGCGGGTCAGTAGTGCGCAGCATAATACGCACCGCACAATACACCAGGCCCGCATACAGCAGCAGAACCGCCAGCGTACCCAGCAGGCCCAGCTCCTCACCAATAATGGCGAAAATATAGTCGTTATGCGCCTCAGCCAAGTAGTTGTACTTCTGACGCGACTGGCCCAGGCCAACACCCAAGAAGCCGCCGGTAGTCAGCGCCACCTCACCAGAATTCGCCTGGTCACAGTTAGCGTTCGTGCACGAGCCCCAAACACCGAAAATACGAGCCACACGGTTCGCGCTACTGAGAACGCCCACCAGCGCCAGCGCCGCAAACGCGCCGCCAATCTTCAGCAGCGAGCTGCGAGAAGCGCCCGCCAGCCACATCATGCCCACAAAGATGAAGCCGTACACCATGGCGGTACCCATATCGCCGCCGAGCATAATCAGCAGCACCAGGGCACCCACACCATAAATCGAGGGGAACAGAGTACGCCAAATATTGCGAGAAATATCGCCGTGACGACTGTACACCCACGCCAGCCACATAATAATCGCCAGCTTCGAAAACTCCGACGGCTGAATCTGCACGCCGCCGGGGAATTTCAACCAGTTACGGTTACCGTTCACCTCAACGCCAACGACCACCACAGCAAGCTGCATGACCAACGCGGCAATCAGCATCGCGTTCACCACAAACTTCTTGTGGTAGACACCCACCGGGATGCGCGTAATACCCGCCATCGCAATCACGCCAAGAACCAAGAACATGACCTGCGACGAAACCTGCGAGAACGGCGACTGGCCCTGAGAAATCATGGTGACGCTCGAGGCCGACAGCACCATAATGCAGCCAAAAATAGCCAGACCCAAGGTGGTGACCAGCAGCATCACCGGCACATCCCACAGGTCAGCCTTCAAACCACGACGGTACAGCCTATCGGCACGAGCACGGAACGGCGCAGAGAAGTCCTCCCAACCGGCTCGCAAAGACGCCCAACGACCACTCGCGGTCGAACGCGCCGAAGAAGCCGAACGCTCCGAAGATGCGCTGGTACTCACATGCCCTCCTATAGGCCTCAACTGCCACGGATTCGTCGTGGCGAATACACGAAAAAGGTTCAGGGGTGGGACACCGTTACCATCCCACCCCCGAGAAGAACCCGCAGAAAGCGCCCCGGTCACCCAAGTCCTGGTCACCCGAGCCGCCCCCTGCAGGCAACGTCCTAAGAGTCTGCCAGCTGGGCGGCAACAGCGTTCGCAAACGCATCACCGCGCACCGCATAATTCTTGAACTGGTCCATCGAAGCAGACGCGGGAGCCATCAGCACGGTATCGCCCGGATGCGCCAGCTCAGCAGCCTTCGCAACGGCCGCGTTCATCACGGCAATGCCGTCCGAAGAATCAGCCACAGCGGCGGTCATATTGTAGGTCGGAACCTGCGGAGCGTGGTTAGCCAACGCCGACTTCAACGCCGCAGTATCAGTACCGATAATCAGCACAGCCCTCAGGCGCTGAGCGTGAGCAGCAATCAGCTCATCGTACTCAACGCCCTTCGACAGACCACCGGCAATCCACACCAGCGAGGGGTAACCGCTCATCGACGCATTCGCGGCGTGAGGATTCGTAGCCTTCGAATCGTTCACCCACATGATGTCGTTCGCGTAGCCCACCAGCTGGTTGCGGTGCGCACCGGTCTTGAAGGAACGCAGGCCAGCGCCCACAGCCTTCGGGTCAATATCAGCCGCACGGCACAGCGCCGCAGCCGCCAGAGCGTTCTCCACGGTGTGCTTCGCGGGCATCTTACCGGGTGCCGGAGCCAAATCCTCCAGAACCGCCAACTCGTACGCCTCGTTGTAACGGTTCTTCAAGAAGGCACGGTCGACCAGGATGTCCTCAGCCAGGCCGAGCATCGACACGGCGGGCATCTCAGTGGAGCTGAAACCAATCGCGCGAGCGCCCTCAATAACGTCCGCATTCTCGACCATGCGCAGGGTGTCTACGTGGTCGGTGTTGAAGATGCAGGCAACCTGAGTGTGCTCGTACACGCGAGCCTTATCAGCTTTGTAGCCGTCGAACGAGCCGTGCCAGTCCACGTGATCCTCAGCGATGTTCAGAACCACCGAAGCGTACGGGGACATCGAGTAGGTCCAGTGCAGCTGGAAGCTGGACAGCTCCACCGCGAAGAACTCGTAGGGCTCATCGTCGGCAATGGCGTACACGATGGGCATGCCCACGTTACCCACCTGAATAGACTTCTTACCGGCAGCCTTCAGGATGGAATCAACCATACCCACGGTGGTGGTCTTACCGTTCGTACCGGTCAGGCACAGCCACTTGGGGGTCGGTCGGTCGCTGCGCTCATTCAGGCGCCACGCCAGCTCCACATCGCCCCAAATCTGGATGCGACGCTCATAGGCGTCCAGCATGACCGGGTGGTCCGGACGCACGCCCGGGGAGGTCACCACAAGCTCGGGTTCCTGACCGTCCACCAGGGGCAGGGCACGCATGTGCTCGGGACCGAACAGGCCCTCAACATTACCGTAGGCGTTCTTGTAAATCTCGATGCGCTCACGCTTCTCCGGGGTATCAGCCCCGTCGATGACAACGATATGCGCACCCAGCTGGGCGAGCACATCGGTCACGGCGTCGCCGCTGGTACCCATGCCCACCACGACCACGCGCAGGTTAGCCCAGGGGGCGCCCCAGTGAGTCAGCTCCGCGAGGCGCTCATTCTCATACACCGGGTTCACCGCAATAGCGGCGGCGTTCGCTTCAATGCGAGCGGCATCCGGCTGTTCATTAGTTGACATTAGTGAATCACTCCAGAAGTCTGCGAGAACCAGTCACCGAAGAACAGCGCCAGGGCAACGAGCACGCAGAGGGCGTTAACAACCCAGAGGCGGAACACGGAGTTCACTTCGCCGCTACTGACGGTACCGGGGGCAAGACCCTTCTTATCAATTGAGTATTTGCCGTTGACGCCGACCTTCTCCATGTGGTGGTGGAAGGGGGTCATACGGAAGTAACGGTGCGCGTGCAGGGGTTTCTCCCCCGCTGCGACCGAACGCTTACGGCTGGTCTTGAACACGAACTTCTGCACGATCACAGAGAACACTTCCAGCACGGGGATCAGGGCGATGACCAGCAGAAGCAGCTCGGTGCGGGTGAACAGCGCGAAAGCAACCATTGCGCCGCCGAGCGCCAGGGAGCCGGAGTCGCCCATGAAAATCTGTGCCTTCGACACGTTCCACCAGAGGAAGCCAGCCAGCGAACCCACCAGGGACGCGGCAATCAGCGCCAGCGAACCGGGGTCGCGCACATCGTAGCAGGCGGTGCCGGCGCCAGCGGAGCAGGCGTGCACGTACTGCCAGATGCTGATGGTCAGGTAGCCGGAGAAGATGGTCATCATGATGCCGCCAGCCAGGCCGTCCAGACCATCGGTGAAGTTCACAGCGTTCGTACCGGACAGGGAGATAATGGTAATCCACGCAACCAACAGGATGCTGCCAAAGACCGCACCCGCCGCGAACAGGTCGATGGGCAGGTCACGTACGAAAGAGATAGCGGTCGACGCCGGGCGAGCACCCGACTCGTTCGGGAACTGGAACGCCAAGTACGCAAAGGGAATGGTCACACCCAGCAGGCCGATGGTCTTCTGCTTCTCGGTCAGACCCTCGTTGCCCTTATTGCGGAACTTCATGATGTCGTCCGCCGCGCCCACACCGAGCATGCCCAGGGTGAAGGCGATGGTCAGCCACGCGGTCGCGGTCGGTACCGGCGCGGTACCGAAGAGCAGAGCGCTCACCGCCAGGGTCAAGAAGTAGGCGAGAATCGCCGCGGGGATGAAAATCAGACCCGCCATGGTGGGGGTACCCGCCTTATGCTGGTGGGCTGCCGGGCCTTCCTCACGGATGAGCTGGCCAAGCTTGAGGGACTTCATCTTCTTGATGAACACCGGCAGCGCGGTGAGGGAGATGAGGAATCCGAAGATTCCAGCAATCAGCACGGTAATCATAAAGCGCTACCCTTCGTTCGTGGTCTGTTCGGTTGAGGTACGGTCACTGTTAGCGGCGCCGTCCAGGTGAGCGGCAAGGTGGTCACTCAAATCGGTGGTTTCAACAAAATCACCGGCAGAAAGCCAGGTCGGTGCCTGCTCTTCCTCAGCGCCGAAGGTGTACTCAGCGAAAGCAACCTGGTCGCCCAGAATACCCAGCTTCGCGCCGTTCGAGGATTTGAAGAGCACGATGTCGCCGGGGCGAACCTCGGCGCGTAGAATCTGCTCTGCCTCTTCCGGGGTCTTCACCCAGGTCGCCTCATTACCCCAGGAGCCTTCCAGGTGAGCCGCGTTGTAGGTGGGCTTCGTCTCGTCGCCCACAGCAATCAGCTTGGAAATGTTCATGCGCACCACGAGGCGACCGATGCGGTCGTGCTCCTCCACGGAGGCGTCACCGAGCTCCAGCATGGCACCCAGAACAGCCCAGGTGCGGTGCGGCTGACCGGTCGCCGGGTCAACGGTGCGGCCCAGCTGCGCCAGAGTGCGCAGTGCCGCTGCCATCGACTCGGGGTTCGCGTTGTAGGCGTCGTTAATGACAGTCACGCCGTCGGCGCGGTCGGTGCGGGCCATACGCCACTTCGAAGCTGCCGCCGCCTTGTTGAGCGCGCGAGCAATCTTCTCACCCGAAATACCGCTGTTGTAGGCAATCGTCGCCGCAGCCAGCAGGTTGTGCACGTGGTGCTCACCGATCAGCTGCGAGGAGATCTCGTACTCGCTACCGTCGGGCAGGCGCAGAGTGAACTCGGGGCAACCAGCGTCGGTGGTGCGCAGGTTCAGCGCCGCCACGTAGCGTTCGTAGGGCTGACCGTTCGCGCCGGTCTTCTCACCCACGCCGAAGTAAGTAATGGGGGCAACCGAACGCGACGCCATGCGCAGCACGCGCTCATCGTCAGCGTTCAGAGCCAGGGAGCCGGTCGGCTGAACGCCCTCAGCCAGCTCACCCTTAGTGCGCTCAATATTGTCCACACCGCCGAACTCGCCAGCGTGCGCGGTACCAACCTTCAGAATCGCACCGTGATCGGGGTGCGCAATATTCGCCAGGTACTCGATGTTGCCCACACGGTCCGCACCCATCTCAATGACCAGGTAGCGGGTGGACTCATCCGCACGGAAAACGGTCAGGGGCACGCCCACCTCACTGTTGTAGGAGCCGACCGGGGCAACGGTCGGGCCCTCCGGGGTGAAAATGGCGGCAAGAAGGTCCTTGGTGGTGGTCTTACCGGCAGAACCGGTAATACCGATAACGGTCAGCTCACCCTGAGCGCGCATCTGCTCAATGGAATAGCGCGCCAAATCGCCCATCGCCAGCACCACATCGGGCACCTGGATGCTCGGGTAGGGCACGCCCTGCTCGTCGAGTACTTCACGCTCGACCAGCGCCAGGGTCGCGCCCCTCTCAAACGCCATGGGGATGAACCTGTGGCCGTCAGTGACCGCGCCGGGCTTCGCCACGAACAGGGTACCGGTCTGCACCTCGCGGGAGTCGGTGGTGGCGAAGTCTGCGAACACCTGCTCCTCACGGCCATCCAGGCCGATAGCGGTGCCGCCGGTTGCCTCAATAATCTGGGCGGCGCTGAGCTTAATCATTCTTCACCATACCTTCAGCGGTCTTAGAGTCACTTTCATCGAGCATGCGCTGGTAATCAGGCAGAATCTCGAAACCGTGCGCACGCAGGGCACGGGCGGTTTCAACGCGGTCGTCCAGGGCGATATCCACGCCGTCAACATCCTGTTCGGTTTCGTGGCCGCGGCCAGCAATCAGGATGGCGTCATGCTCGCCCGCCAGGGCAATTGCCGCATCAATAGCGGCGGCACGCGGAGAAATATTCAGGATCTGGGTGGCTCGGCGGTTCTCAGCCTTCTGCGCGCCCTCCTCAACGGCGGCACGAATCGGCTCGGGCGCCTCACCGTGCGGATCGTCATCAGTCACAATGACGATATCTGCGTACTGTGCCGCAATCGCACCCATAATCGGGCGCTTGAGCTGGTCACGTTCACCGGTCGCACCGAAAACAATCATGACCTTGCCGTCGCCGGGGCGGTCCATCGCCTCCAGGGCACGAGTCAGACCGTCAGGGTTGTGGGCAAAGTCCACAATCGCGTGCGGAGCCAAAGAAATCAGCTGCATACGACCCGGCACCACCGGAGTTAGAGCCGAACCGGACGCCAGCTCGGGCAGCAAGCGCTCACGCTCAGCGGAGTCAGTGTCCAGGTACGCCATGAGCGCCGCCAGCGCAGCATTCGAAACGTTAAAGTCAGCGGGCAGACCGGTGTAGCATTCAACGCTCTCACCGGCACCGTTAGCCACGTGGAAGCGGTGGCCCAGACCCTCACGCTGAACCTTCACCACAGCCCAGTCGCGGGCGCCAAACTCTGCGGGCACCTCAGCCAGACCGGCACCTCGAGCAGTCACCAGGCGGTGCACCTGCTGCGCACCCATCTGCTCGCAAGCGGTGGAGAACATCTTCTCGCCCCACTCGTCATCAGCAGTAATCACCGCCAGCTCGGCGCGCTCGGGAGTGAACAGCTGAGCCTTCGAGTCGAAATAATGCTCCATGGTGCCGTGCAGATCCAGGTGATCCTGAGTCAGGTTCGTAAAGCCAGCAACCGCATACTTCACGCCGTCCACACGGTGGTAATCAATCGCGTGCGAGGACACCTCCATCGCCGCGCAACGCACCTGATGCTGACCCATAATCGTCAGCAGAGAATGCACGTGAGGAGACTCCGGGGTGGTCATCTTCGAAGGAACCGACACACCATCAATCAGAATCTGAATAGTGCCAATCAGACCCGTCTTCACACCCAGGCCGGTGCGGAACACCGACTCCAACATGTAGGTGGAGGTGGTCTTACCGTTCGTACCGGTCACCGCGTAACGGTGAGTAGCGGGGAACGAAGCCGAACCATAAATCAGCGCAGCCAACGGACCAACGTACTCGCGCAGGTTCTCAGTCACCAGGACAGGCACCGGCGCCTCACCCAGCAGCTGCGCACCGGCAGCATCCGTCAAAATAGCGGAAGCACCCAGATTCAACGCGGCCTCAGCAAACTGCGCACCGTGCACCTTCGCACCGGGCAGAGCCACGTACAGGTCCTGCGGGCGAACACCTCGGGAGTCCATGCTAATACCGGTAACCTCAACGGAATCACCGGATTCAGAACCCTGAACGCCACTAGCCAGCTGGGAACTCACCTGAGCACCCAATCCCTGCAGATGTTCGCGAAGGTGCGCCAAACTCACCGGGCGCACAGAATTCGGGCGCAGAGTCTGAGCGTCGCCGCCCAGCAGGTTCTGGCCGGGTGCGTGAGATGCGGTATCCATCGTCCTTCTTTCCTCTCCGCTGTCCGAAGCGGTGAGCTCTGTATGGTCAATGCGCTCAAGGCACACAGGGTCATTCAATATTCTACGGGCTTTAGGCTTCGACAGGTGTTCAGTCCCGGGGCTTCTTCATCACGAATCAGCTACCGGGAACCTCTCCCCCGCTCGCCTTTAGCTCGTCTTATTGGGGCTATCCTCAGCAAAAAGCGGAATCAACTCCGGTTCACCGGTAGAACGCGGCACATTATAGGTGTGCAGGGTCTTCTCCATAATCTTGGAGAACTCAGCCGTCGTACCGTTCGCACCCACGCTACCCTCAGGACGCTGCATGGTCACCGCCACCAAGAACTGCGGGTTCTCAATCGGCGCCACACCAATAAAGGACGTCGTGTTGCCGTCGTAGCCGCCCTTCTCACTCGGAGTTTCCGCAGTACCGGTCTTACCGCCCACGCGGTAGCCGGTCACCTTCGCCGGACGGGCGTGGCCTTGCTCCACCACATTCTCCATGAGAGTCAGGCAGGAAGCGGCAGTCTCCTCGCTGACCATGCGTTCGCCAGGCTCTACGGCACGCTTATGTTCGGTACCGTCGGCGTCAATGATCGCGTCCACAATGCGCGGCTTCAGACGAACGCCCTTATTGCCCAGCGCCTGGAAAATCATGGCGGTCTGCAGCGGAGTCTGCGCAACACCCTGACCGAACAGCACAGTGTACTGCTGACGGCCATCCCAATCACGCCAATCAGCGATTATACCCTGCTCCTCACCGGTCAGCTCAATGCCGGTAAACTCGCCGACGCCGTACTTCTTCAACCAGTTGTAGCGCTCTTCCTTGCTGAGCTTCTGACCGACCAGCACCGTACCGGTGTTCATCGAGTCATGAATAATGCCCGAGAAAGTACGCCGCTGCGCCCCGTGCTCAAACGCATCCTTGAAAGTCTGGCCGTCAATCGTGAGGGTCGCGGGCACATCATACACACTAGTCGGAGTCGTCAGGCCCTGCTCAATCAACGCAGAAGAAGTCAGCATCTTCTCGGTCGAACCGGGCTCCACGTTCTGCGAAATAGCGCGCGGAGTCATATCCGCCGCATCCTCAATGGTTGCCGCACCCGGGTCCATCGTAGAGGAATCAGCGAGAGCCAAAATGGAGCCGTCACGCACATCCATAACAATGGCGGTACACCATTCAGCCTTCAGCTCCTCAGCGCGAGCACGTACCACCTGCTGCGCAAAATACTGCACATCACGGTTAATGGTCAGACGAATATTCTTACCGTCCACCGCCAGGCGCTGCTCTTCCTTCGCCACGGGGATACGCACACCATCAGCACTAATCTCGTAGGTACGCTCACCGGGGGTACCGGCAAGCTCCTTCTCGAAGACACGCTCAATGCCCACCGAGAAGTTACGGGACACCGTACCGCCCTTACCGTTGCCGTCAGCCTCTTCAACAATGTTGTACTTGCCGACCACGGAGCCACCCACACTACCGTTGGGGTACAGGCGCTGGGAGAACGCCTCACCGTAGATGAAGGGCGCGCCCAGAGCATCAATCTTATTGAAAATTTCCGGGGTGATATTTGCCTTAATCACCGAGTACTTAGAGGTGCCGTCCAGCTTGGACTTGATGAACTCATCGGTAATACCCGGGTCAACGGTCTTGAGAATATCAACCATCTCGTACACCAGCTGGTTGGGGGTGACCTCAACCTTCTGGGTGCGGTCCTCGTTGTAACGCTTGAAGGTCGCCACGGCACTCTGATCAGCGGTCAGGTTATAGCGCTGCACAGTACGCGCCATGACATTGCCGTTGATATCCAGAATCTGGCCGCGCACAGCAGGCAGCACCTGGGAGCGCAAACGCTTCTGACGGGACGCATTCGCCACCGCACCGGGATCAAAGCCCTGGCGGATAAACAGATTCGCACCAATGACGCCCAGAGCACAGGTGGCAGCGGCGCCGGCGACAAAGCCACGGCGGGTCAGGTCCGGCTGACCGGATGCCGATTCGTTCGCGTTCTTACGCGCGTCGGAGCTCATGCGGTGGTCCTTTCGCTGGTCTAGTCTATCGGTGATGCTACGCATCCTGTGGTCAATATTGTTTATCGTGCAACCTGGCTTGCCGCGGGGCTAGCTGCGGGCTGCTGAGCGGCGCTCGGTGCGGCGGAAGCAGCCGGGCTAGCAGGGGCGCTATTCGCCGGTGCGGGGTTGGCCTGCTGAGCGGGGTTAGCCTGCTGCGCGGGGCTTGCCGAGGCGCTTGCAGATGCCTTTGCCGTAGCGCTCGCCTGGCTGTGTCGCTGCTGAACAGACTTGTCAGCATCCACAATGCCCTTGGCGTAGCTTTCTTCCGAACCGGCCGCCGGAGGCGCAATCAGGTTCTCCTGCTTGTTTCTCTCAGCACCGGTCGGGCTTGCAGCCGGGGTGGGGGTGCCCTCAATCGTGGAGGACTGCAAGTTCAGGGTCGCCTGCGAAGAGCTCACAAACATGCCCAGGGTGCTGGCGCGTATCGCCAAATCCTGCGGGGCTTCCTTGAAGCCAATCTCCTGCTGCAGCGCCTGATTTTCTTGCACAAGCTGCTGCTCCTGCGCGCGCAAATCCACCATGTCGTACTGGCGGGTCACGATCAGCACGTTGAGCAGCAGAATAAAAATCAGGGTCAGCGGAATTGCCGCAAAAACAGCGAGCATGGTGGGCGGGCTGAGCTTACGGGCTCGGCGGCGCACAGTGGACAGCGGGTTACGCTGCTTAGGCTTCTCTTCTCGGGTCTCTTCGGTGCGGGCTGCCGCACGAACGCTCGAGGGCACACGGCTCGCGTTCGTCGAGGTGCGCTTACCGCCGTGCGAAGCGGCGGTGCTGGCGGGGCGGACCACCGGCTGGGAGGCGGTGACCGGCTCCAGACGCGCGGTGCGGGTACGGCCGGAGTGGGCTCGGGTGGAGGCGCGGCTCGCCCCGGTAGAGCCGCCGGTAGAGCCAGTAGAGGATGCGCGGGTAGAGCCAACGGCGCCGGGGGTGCCGGCGGCAGGGCGCGAGGAACCGGCGCGTCGACTCCGCGGGGCGCCCTGGGTGCGGGTGGGGCGCTGGGATGCGTGCTGGGTGCTCATTCGCTCTCTAATCTTCGTCTTAGGTGGTTACTAGCGTCTGTCGCCTGCGGGCGAGCAAATCGCTACTGGGCGGGGATTCGAATCTTCTCGGCTGCGCGCAGCTTGGCGCTGGCCGCACGAGAGTTTTGCGCAATCTCTTCCTCGGTGGGCGGCTCCGCGCCGCGGGTAATAATCTTAATCGTGGGCTTGTGCTCCTCGAGTTCCACGGGGAATCCCTTCGGCGCCTTGGAGGTCGCCTCGGCTGTGAGGGCGCGCTTCACGATTTTGTCTTCCAGGCTGTGGTAGCTCATCGCAACGAATCGGCCGCCCAGGTTCAGCGCATCCAGGGCCGCGGGAACGGCCCGTTCGAGCGCCTCCAGCTCGTGGTTGACCTCGATGCGCAGCGCCTGGAAGGTGCGCTTGGCGGGGTGGCCGCCGGTACGCTGGGCCGCGACGGGAACCGCCTTCTGAATAATGCGCACGAGCTCGCCGGTAGTCTCCAGGGGCGCGTTGGCGCGGGCAGTGCAGATGGCGCGGGCGATGCGCGAGGCGAACTTCTCCTCGCCCCAATTGCGGATAATGCGGCGCAGCTGGTCCTCGCTGTACTCGTTGACCACGATGCGCGCGGTGAGCTCGTCCTCG
>ERZ772935.434-NODE-434-length-16669-cov-8.486156_pt1 | contig 16669 bp, 16 predicted proteins | sample MGYA00511683_ERZ772935 | MGnify/ENA primary metagenome ERZ772935 (study PRJEB29015, sample SAMEA2738086) | human oral metagenome | biome: human oral; feature: human-associated habitat; material: saliva | place: China | collected 2228 ...
GTTGAACGTGGTGACTACCTAGAACTTGGTTACTTTGAGCAGGAAGTGGAAGGGGGCAATCGTCAAACACCACTAGAAGCAGTTTGGAACGCCTTTCCAGCACTCAATCAGGCAGAGGTCCGAGCAGCACTTGCTCGTTGTGGTTTGACAACCAAGCATATCGAAAGTCAAATCCAGGTCTTATCAGGTGGGGAACAAGCCAAGGTGCGCTTCTGTCTCTTGATGAATCGTGAAAACAACGTTTTAGTACTTGACGAGCCGACCAACCACCTGGATGTGGATGCCAAGGATGAACTCAAGCGAGCCCTTAAAGAGTACAAGGGGTCTATCCTCATGGTCTGCCACGAACCAGACTTCTATGAAGGTTGGATGGACCAAATCTGGGACTTTAATAAACTAACTTAAAAATGAGGGAAAAAGAAATACAGTATCGAATGCGGATACTGTATTTTTTAGGTTATTTAGGATTTAAAATCGTAGTCTTTCACCACTTCGATACTATCAATGGTGATAGCAGACGTTGGTTTGTCTTTCTCATCTTTTTCAGCTTTGGCAATCTTGTCAACAACGTCCATGCCATCGATGACTTGACCAAAGACAGGGTGTTTGCCGTCTAGACTTGGATTTCCACCTTCTTTATAGGCTTCGATGATTTTCTTTGGATACTTGCTTGTAGGGAGTTTAGCTGAAATATCTGTTGAGTTTTGGTTGATGAAGAACTGGCTACCGTTGGTGTTTGGTTGACCAGTGTTAGCCATAGCAAGGGCTCCTCGGATATTGTATAGGTAAGGAGAGATTTCATTTTTGAAACCAGTTCCCTTGTCCTTTGTTTTATCCTTATCATGCCAGATAGATTGGCCACCTGTACCATCTCCCTTAGGATCTCCAGTTTGGACCATAAAGCCATCGATGACACGGTGGAAGGTAATGCCGTTATAGTAGCCTTCTTTGGCATGAGTGAGGAAGTTTTCAACCGCTAGAGGAGCGAGTTTAGGGAAGAGTTTGATACGGATATCTCCTTGACTTGTGTGGAGAATCACTTCAGCCTCGTCTTCAGCAACTTCTTTAGATAGTTGTGGGAAATTGGCGTTTTCGTTTGTTAAAGCATCGTTTAACTCTTTGGCAGATTGGGCAGCTGCTTTGGAACTTTCTTCAGCAGCAAGACTGGAATCAACATAGTTATCACCACGCAGGCTGCGTTGGATGCTGCTGCATCCAGCTAGGGCTACAGTGGACAGTAAAAGAAGGGTTGCTAGTTTTTTCATTCTATTCCTCTCAAAAATTTATTTCTACCATTGTACCCTAAAAGGAAGTGGATTTCAAATATTAGTGACAATATAGTTTAAGAGGAGCCAACCAGAAAATCCCTTGATTAGAGATTTTTCTTTGGATGACGGTCGACAATGTCCTGGTACTGTTTCAGTATCTGCTCTCCCTTTGGAGTCAATTTGTAGCCACGAACGGTAAAGTGACTTGCTAATTCTTCTTCTGAAAAGTTGTTATGAAGGGCTTGGTCCAGATCTATAGCCTTCATTTTAGACAGTCCTGTGATTCCCTTGCTTTTCAGGATATTCTATTTCATGGTAGCATTCAGATGATCAAGTGAATCAAAGGCTGTTTCGATGACAGCATAATCTTTTTCCACCAGAGTTTTTAGATGTTTAGGGGCATCAATACCATAAGTGTATTCAAAGTATTTTGGAAACCAGGTTTCGGTGGTAAAAGTACCAAACTGGATTCTCCATAGTAGAATGATATCACCTGCAAGCAAATCATCTGCTAATAAGTCCATATTTCGCTTGGGAGCAGGCTTGGGATTTAGGAGCCAAGTATCCAAATCTCGTTCAGGCGATATGAAGGGCTTAACTTGGTGGTCTTTGTAAAATTTTTCTACAATAGGATTCATGACATTCTCTTTCTGATTTTTCTTTAAAAATATAACAACTTTCTAAAAGCTTTAAAAATTTTATAGTCTGTCAAGTTTTTTTCTTGACACCTGTCAGAAATCTGCTATAATAGAATATGTGCTAAATAGCTCAGCTATTTCACCGAAATAAAAAATAAGAAAAGAGACTTTAAAAATGGCAGTTAAAATCCGTTTGACTCGTATGGGTTCTAAGAAAAAACCTTTCTACCGTATCAACGTAGCAGATTCACGTTCACCACGTGACGGACGTTTCATCGAAACAGTTGGAACTTACAACCCACTTGTTGCTGAAAACCAAGTAACTTTGAAAGAAGACCGCGTTCTTGCATGGTTGGCTGATGGAGCTCAACCTTCAGATACAGTTCGCAACATCCTTTCAAAAGAAGGCGTATTGAAGAAATTCCACGATTCAAAATACTCTAAATAATAGAAGCGTAGGTTGACATATGGACACGATTGAAAATCTAATTATTGCGATAGTGAAACCTTTGATTTCACAGCCAGATGCCTTAACTATCAAGATTGAAGATACACCTGAGTTTTTAGAGTATCATCTTGATCTTGATCCAAGCGATGTTGGACGTGTGATCGGTCGTAAAGGTCGTACTATCTCCGCTATAAGGACGATTGTTTACTCTGTCCCAACCGAGTACAAAAAAGTTCGCATCGTCATTGATGAGAAATAAGAAGCAGCGGGGCCATGTGTCCCGTTTTTCTATTTCTCTTAGCGAACTGAGTGCGTAGCACGTAAGTGAGGTTAGAGAAATTGATGCAGTTCGAGCTTCGCGAGAACTACGTTCCTTTTATTCTCCTTAATAAAACAAGCCGTTAGGCGTAGTTGAATTTAGGGCCATTGATGCAGTTCGAGCTCTGCGAGAACTACGTTCCTTAATTTCCTTGCAGAAACAAGTTATTAGGCTCAGTTGAATTTAGGGCCATTGATGCAGTTCGAGGTCTGCGGGAACTAGGTACTTCATTTAAGATGAGAACGAAATGCAGGGGCGAGTTTAGAGAAATTTGAAGCCGGAGGACACATGAATCCAGAAGAATATGCTTGGAACGCTCATGAGCGTAAGTGTTATGAGAATGATCAAGTGATTTTACCGAGCCCTTACAAGCTGAGAATTCTAGATGATAGTGAGAAGAGATTGGAATTAGAGCTGATTTTGTGGGAACTTCCTCAGAAGCAACTGGCTCGATGGGCTATGAAAATGGCGTCAAGCTTTATACCGCTGATAGATACGGAAGATGAGTTTGAGAAGCAGAAGATTTTGACTCAGGTAAGAGAGGTTTTTCAGGTTCGACTTGATGGGAAGGCATCTGCCTATGAACTAAGGAAGGCTGGTTTCTTGGCTAATAAACTGTCTCAGCAGGCTCAATCACAAATCGGCAACTATGCTGCGCGTGTCTTTGCCCAAGCAGTCGCAACAGCCCATATGAGGGGACATGCTATTGTCGTAGCGGATTATGCCATCAAAGTCAGAAACTTGCAGAGTCCAGATGATTTACAGCTGGCTGTCAAGGAAAGAAAAGGGCAGATAGAGCTAGCCTCTGTTTTTACTAGATCAAGAAAGGAAACTTTATGAAGCATTTATTTTCACGCTTGTCACCAGCGCAAAAGATTATCTTGTCTTTTCTTCTGGTGATATTCTGTGGCTCCTTGCTACTCAGTCTGCCTTGGGTGCAGACGGCAAGTTCCCAAGCGGGCTATCTGGATCATCTTTTTACAGCTGTCTCGATGGTCTGTGTGACAGGGCTTTTTACCCGATCGGTTGTAGATACATACAATGTCTGGGGGCAACTCCTTTGTATGTTACTGATTCAGATTGGTGGTTTGGGAATCCTGACCTTTATCGGTTTTTTCACCATGGAAAGTCGGAAAAAGCTCAGTCTCAAGGATCGCCGCATTCTGCGGGATAGTTTTAGTTATGGGCACAATCGTACCTTGGGGCAATTTGTCCGTTCGATTTTTATCACGACTTTTACTATTGAAGGACTGGGCGCTCTCCTTCTCATGATTCGCTTCATTCCTAAGTTTGGCATAGGAAAAGGGATTTTTAATTCTATCTTTTTAGCTGTTTCTGCATTTTGTAATGCAGGATTTGATAATTTTGGCAATGATAGCCTACTAGGCTTGCAGACAGATGTTTTGGTCAATATTACCTTGGCTCTCCTCATCATCACCGGGGGACTTGGCTTTATGGTCTGGTTTGACTTGGCTACTAAATTAGGAGGAAAACAAAAGGGGCTGCACTTTCATACCAAGGTAGTCTTGCTGCTAACTGCTGGTCTTCTCGTCTTTGGGACGGTCACGAGTCTCTGGACGGAGTATAATAATCCTGGAACGATTGGCAATCTTTCCTTTGGCGATAAGCTACTAGTCAGCTTTTTCCAGACAGTCAGCATGAGGACAGCTGGCTTTGCTTCCATCGATTATACGGCTGCTCGTCCAGTAACCCTGTTTATCTATCTGCTCCAGATGTTTCTAGGTGGGGCTCCGGGCGGTACAGCGGGTGGTTTGAAAATCACGACCTTCTTAGTTCTTTTGCTTTTTGCTCGAAAGGAAATTCTGGGCTTGCCACATACTAATATGGGGCGGAGAACACTGGCTCCTCAGCTGGTGCAGAAGGCTTTTGGTGTAACAGTGATTTTTCAGCTAACATTTCTGCTTGGTCTTTTGGCTCTTGGGCTAGTGACCGATAGCAGTCATCGTTTTATTTACCTGATATTTGAGACTGTATCGGCACTGGCTACAGTTGGTGTGACGGCCAATATCACTACCAGCCTCAATACAGCTGGTATGATTGTGATTATGCTGCTGATGTTTATTGGACGGGTGGGGCCGCTGACTCTTATGGTCAGTCTCAGCCATTATCAACCGAAGAAGGCGACTACCTTGCACTACAGCAATGCGGACATTATGATTGGATAGGAGAAAAGAAATGGCAAATCAAACAGTTGGAATCCTTGGCTTGGGGATTTTTGGACAGAGTATCATTGAGGCCTTGATTTCTCAAGATGTAGAAATCATTGCGATTGATAATCACGAAGAGACAATCAATCAGTATGAAGACATGATTGCCGTCGGTGTAATCGGGGACATTACTGATATGGAGCTTTTGGAGGCGGCAGACGTTGGTTCCTGTGATACGGTCGTCGTGGCGACTGGAGAAAGTCTGGAATCCAGTGTCTTAGCGGTCATGCACTGTAAGGCCTTGGGCGTTAAAAATGTCATTGCCAAGGTCAAGGATGAAGTGACCCAGCAGGTACTGGAAAAGGTGGGAGCTGATCTGGTTATTCTGCCTGAAGTGGAGGCTGGTATTTCATTGGCCAAGACCATTCTCTTTAACCATTCGATTGAGGTTTTCCAGTTGGATGACGATGTAGTCGTGGCTGAGTTTGAGCTGCCTGCTAGCTGGGTCGGGAAAACAGTTCGTGATGTAGACGCTCGTAGGTTGTATCATCTCAATATTATTGGCTATCGTCTGACAAAAAATCAGCCCTTGGAAAGTCAGTTTACTCCAGACTTTGTCTGGCCAGCAGGAGTCAGCATTATGGCTGTGACAGATAATCAGCATTTGGATAAATTACGTGAAATAGTGAAGTAGGAGCTGGGAGTCCAATCGGGACCAACTATCAGTAGTTCTTAGGAACTCGGCACCTTACCATCATTTCAGAAAAATAAATACATAAGAGCTCTCTCAGGGCTCTTTTTTGAAACCAGTTATAAAATTTGTTATACTATCACTAGAAAAGGAGTGATTTTATGAGCTTAACCAGCCAGATCATTACAGCAGATTTTCCAGATTTGGATAAGGTAGAAGCCTTGAATAATGAAGCTTTCCCAGAAGAGGAAAGGATACCGCTCAGTGAATTTTTACGATATGAAGAACAGGAAGATGCTAATTTTTTCGCCTTTTATCATGAAAAGGAGTTTGTTGGCTTTGCCTTTGCCATCTCCAATGATCAAGCCTTTTATGTTAGTTTCTTTGCGATTATGCCGCATCTGCGCAGCCATGGCTATGGCGGTGAAATCATTGAAAAGTTGGTCAATTTCTATCAGCGAACCATGATTTTAGAAATCGAGCGCCTAGATGAGCCCTGTGATAATCTGGAGCAGCGTCAAGCTCGCTGGGATTTCTATCAAAGCAAGGGCTTCCGCTCAGCCAATGCCTTTCTGGAATATGAGGATCTTAGCTTTGAAATCCTTTATCGAGGGGAGTCTTTTGATGAAGAGGCCTATCGGGACATTTTCCACCGGCTTCAGGAAGAGAATTATTTCGACTTTGAAATCAAACATAGACGCTTCAGCGATTATTAAAATGAAGTTTTATAGTGGTCAAAGGCTATTTGGAGCAACAAAAGATTGCTTTGTTTTTACTAAATGGAGGTTAGAATGAGACTCTGGCATCAAGCACTGATTCCCAAGCTTCCCCGTCCGCAGCTGCTTGGTCAGCATCGGGAATGCTGCGCTCTTCGTGGCAATGGCTGGGGCAAGAAACATGCGACCGTTGACTATGTTTTTACTCACTCTCCTTACTTGCTTTATCGCTACCATGAGCTGATTATGGAGGAGATGAGCAAGCGAGGTTATCGTGTGTCTCCAGAGTGGCTGGAGCGGGACTATCGTGGCAAGACTTGTCCGGCTTATGTGCATCTGGAAGAAGTGGCTGTGGCGAGTCCTATTTACCCCGAGCATGATGCGGCTTACTATGAGGAATGCCTGCAAAATCTCAAAGAAAAAGGCATTGACTTATAGGCTCTTCCGCGGTTTGATCCAGCTGCCTGCCTTGAGAAAAAGCCAGCAAAATGATACAATAAAGCGAATAGTAAAAAGATTAACTGGAGTAAAAATGAATTATTTTAATGTTGGGAAAATCGTCAATACCCAAGGTTTGCAAGGCGAAATGCGGGTTTTATCAGTGACAGATTTTGCGGAAGAGCGTTTTAAAAAAGGCAATAAACTGGCTCTTTTCGATAAGAAAGATCAGTTTGTCATGGACGTGGAAATTGCCAGTCACCGAAAGGCCAAGAACTTTGATATTATCAAGTTCAAGGGTATGTATCATATCAATGACATCGAGAAATTTCGTGATTTTAGTCTGAAAATAGCCGAAGAAGACTTGGCTGATTTGGAAGATGGGGAGTTTTACTACCATGAAATCATTGGCCTTGAAGTCTATGAAAATGATGTTCTGCTAGGTACGATTAAGGAGATTCTCCAGCCAGGAGCCAATGATGTCTGGGTGGTCAAACGTAAAGGTAAGCGTGATTTGCTGCTGCCTTACATTCCGCCAGTAGTGTTAGGCATTGACATCGAGCAAGGTCGGGTTGATGTAGAGATACCGGAAGGACTGGACGATGAAGATTGATATTTTGACCCTCTTTCCGGAGATGTTTGCGCCTTTAGAGCACTCGATTGTGGGCAAGGCTAGAGAGAAAGGCCTCTTGGAAATCAACTACCACAATTTCCGAGAAAATGCGGAAAAATCTAGGCATGTGGATGACGAGCCTTACGGTGGCGGTCAGGGCATGCTGCTGCGGGCTCAGCCAATTTTTGATGCCTATGATGCCATTGAAAAGAAGCAGCCGCGCGTGATTTTGCTGGATCCTGCCGGACGTACCTTCGACCAAGCTTATGCTGAGGAGCTGGCCAAGGAAGAGGAACTCATCTTCATCTGCGGTCACTATGAAGGTTATGATGAGCGGATCAAGACCTTGGTGACGGACGAGATTTCGCTAGGTGACTATGTCCTGACCGGAGGAGAATTGGCGGCAATGACCATGATTGATGCGACAGTTCGCCTGATTCCAGAGGTTATTGGCAAGGAAGTCAGTCACACGGATGACAGCTTTTCGTCTGGACTCTTGGAATATCCTCAGTACACTCGTCCCTATGACTATCGCGGCATGGTCGTTCCGGAAGTGCTCATGAGTGGTCATCACGAAAATATCCGCAAGTGGCGACTTTACGAGAGTCTGAAAAAAACCTATGAGCGTCGTCCAGACTTGCTGGAAAACTATGAATGTACAGCCGAAGAAGCCAAAATGTTGGAAGAAATTCGAGCCAATAGTAGGGATAGTGAACACTAGTCCTTTCTATAAAATAGCAAAATTTAGATATCGATTTCTCAAAGCCACGTTTGTGGCTTTTTTATTTGGATGAATGGTTGGAAAATTTTTGAAAAAATTCAAACTTCCTTCTTGACAGAAAAAATAAAAAGGAGTATTATCTTAACTAGTTAATAAACCAGTTAACAAAAGAAGCTATTTTTTAAAGCAATTCTTGGGAAAGAATGTTTTGAAAATAGTTATTTCTTTAAATGATTGCTAAACTGGTTAAGGAGTTGAAATGAAAATCAAAAAAGTTTTGATGGCCTTAAGTCTAGTCTTGCTGGGGCTTGGCCTTGCCGCTTGTAGTAAAAAGGAAGCAAGCGGTACTGGTAGCAAACGCGGGCTCAATATTGTCACGAGTTTTTACCCGATTTATTCGATGGTAAAGGAGGTCTCAGGAGATTTGAACGATGTCCGGATGATTCAGTCGGGCACAGGAATTCATGAATTTGAGCCGTCAGCCAGTGATGTAGCGGCTATTTATGAAGCGGATGTTTTTGTGTACCATTCTCGGACTTTGGAGTCTTGGGCTGGTAGTTTGGATCCTAGCTTGCAAAAGTCCAAAGTAGCGGTCGTAGAAGCTAGCAATGGGATGCAGTTGGACAAGGTGGCTGGCTTAGAAGAAGTGTCTGCTGAGGAGGGGATTGATGAAAAGACCCTCTATGATCCACATACTTGGCTAGATCCTGAAAAAGTGGCAGAAGAGGCGCAGCTCATTGCTCAGGAATTGTCCAAGCTAGATAGTAAAAATGCGGATACCTATCAAAAAAATGCTCAAAAATTTTCAGAGAAGGCAAAGGCCCTGAGCCAAAAATACCAAGGAGTCTTTAGCAAACTAGATGAAAAAACTTTTGTGACCAAGCATACAGCTTTTTCTTATCTAGCCAAGCGTTTCGGTCTCAAGCAACTGGGGATTTCAGGCATTTCGCCAGACCAAGAGCCTAGTCCAAGGCAGTTGACGGAGATACAAGATTTTATCAAGACCTATAAAGTCAAGACGATTTTTGTCGAGAGCAATGCTTCTTCTAAGTTGGCTGAAACCTTGAAGAAGGCGACAGGAGTCAACCTAAAGGTGCTAAATCCTCTCGAAGCAGATCCTGAAAATGATAAGACCTATCTTGAAAATTTAGAAGATAATTTAGAAATTTTAGCCAAAGAATTAAAACATTGAGGTGATGTATGAAAAAGAAATATATTATTAGTTCAGTTGCGGCACTAGCTACACTTGGTGTGTGCGGGTATGCGATCATGCAGTATCAAGCAGATAAGCCACAAGAACAAGCAAGAAATCGAGTGGCCTATGTAGAAAAGAAATCTGCAAATAAGCAGGATAATAAATCTCAAAAGGCCGAGAAATTGGCACCTGAGCAGATTCAGGCTAAAGAAGGCATTACTGCTGAGCAGATTGTTGTCAAGATTACGGATCAAGGCTATGTGACTTCACATGGCGATCACTATCATTACTATAATGGCAAGGTTCCCTTTGATGCAATTCTGAGTGAAGAGTTGATCATGCGGGACCCAAATTATCAATTGCAGGAATCAGATATTGTCAACCAAGTGAAAGATGGTTATATTATCAAGGTTGCAGGAAAATATTACCTATATCTGACCAATGCCAAAGAAACCAGCAATGTTCGTTCAGTTGATGAAATCGCACGGCAAAGACAAATTCATCCTAGCAAGGAAGAAGGCGAAAGCGGGTCAGAAGCTAAATCGACCCAAACTATTAGTAGAAAAACGCAAGACTTCAGTCGTCCAAGTGCCGCTTATGCTGCAGGAAAGAGGACTTATCAAGCAGAAGGCACTGCATCGAGTCGGAGCAATGGCGCCTATACAACAGATGACGGCTATGTTTTCAGTCCATCTGATGTGATTTCGGATACAGGAGATGGCTTCCTGGTACCACATGGCGGTCATATACATTATATTCCCAAAAGTGATCTGTCGCCAGGTGAGTTAGCGGCTGCCCAAGCCTACTGGGATTCCTTGCAGCGAGGCAAGCAAGTAGCAACTCCAGCTGAAAATCCTAATACAGGAGGAGAGGCTTCTGCTCCTACAGGTAAAGCATCAGAAAATCAACATACAGGAACTGCGACTAAGCCAGCTCATCAAGCTGACAAGGGACAGACTGCTAAGCCAGCTCAAGGGTCCAAACCTGCCCAATCAGATGCTGGGCACGGAGCTAAACCAGCTGAAAAAGCAGAAGATTCACTATCAAGTTACCAAACCTTACTTGAGAAACTCTATCGTACACCAAAAGAAAAACGCTATGTTGAAAAAGATGGTCTTATCTTTGATCCAAGCAAAATCGTTAGACGGACCGCAGAAGGAGTGGCCATTCCACATGGAAATCACTACCACTTTATCCCTTACAGCAAACTGTCTGCCCTAGAAGAAGAAATAGCTCGGAACATTCCTGTTGCTGATCAGAAGACTTATTCTAAGACTGCTGCAAGTACACCAAGCCAGCCTAGTCAACCAGCAAATCCAAGTCGGCCAGCCAAACCAGCTGATAAAGATGAGAACGATCATGGTTTCCATGCTGAGAATGTCATCTCAAAAGATGAAGAAGGTTACGTTGTCCAACACGGCGGCCATGCACATTATTTCTTTAAAAAAGATTTGACCAAAGATCAGATTGCAGCAGCAGAAGCGAACCTGGCTAAGCAAAAAGATTCAAGCCAATCCAGTCAAGTCAGCACAGAATATGACCGTTTTTCTCGTGACGCCAGTGACGAAGAGAAAATCGCTTATATTTCCAAGACTTATGGCGTACCGCGTGAAGCAATTAAGATTTCAAAAGGTTTCTTTGTCTTTAATAATCCGGATCAAGACTACGATCCGACGCATATCCACCCCTATGCTGTTCGAAAAGAGCACGTTCGGATTCCTTTAGAAACTGGAAATCCAGAGCTGGACTTCCTAAACGAGCTTTATACAACAGCCCTGCGTTCAGGTCTGTCTCCATACAGTATTCAGGTTGAAAATGGTCAGTTTGTCATACCGCATGGCGATCACAACCACTACATCCGTGTTCAATCCAAAGGGCTGAATCTAGGCTTGAAGAATAAAATTCCAGCCTTGCAATCAGCTTATCAAGCAGGAGCTTATGATGAAAAGGCCGTTCTTGAAAAGGTGGATGCCCTGTTGGCAGCTAGCCGAACCATTTATACTAAAGACTTGCTGATGCAACGTCGAATCGAGCTAGCTCTCGGGAATTTTGTAGAAACCATGAAGCAATTGCCAAGCAACTCAACAGAGGGATATTTGGCAAGCCTAGATCAATTTGATAAGCATTACATTCATGTTGATGAAAAAGCGAAAACGGAAGAGCTGACCGAAGTTGATAAAAAATATCAAGAATTGGTTGACAAGATCAAACGTTTGGAAACAGACAGCTACAATGTGAATAAAACCAGCTTGCTCAGTGAATTGCAGGCAGCTAAGGTAGAAAAAAATGAAGCTAAGATGGCTGAGATTGAGCAGCTATTGGCAAGTCTGCAAGATTATCAAGATCGGACAGGAGTGACTTCCGTTGAGTATCTCAAAGCTTTCTATCTTGCGGTTGATGATGCTCGTTTGAAGCCAGAACTTCGGAAGAAAGTTGCTGATTTGACGCTTAAGCTTTATAAATCTCAAGCTTTTATCGAAGCGGTCGATCTGAAAGCTCTTTTCTTGGAACTCTATCAAACCAAGCTCGAAGTTGATAAGGCTCTGGCAAGTGGCAAGGCTACTTCAGCCAAGGATAAAACGGTTCTGGATACCGAAAAGCTGGACGACCACAGTTATAAGACGGCTATCTATGGTTTCTTGAAAGAATTGTACGGAGAATTTGCACCGCAGCCTACAGAGGAAATATCAGAAGAAACTCTCCAAGCTCTCTTCCAAAAATGCCAAGAACTTTTGGAAAAAGTAACGGATTCGACTCTGCAAGAAAATTATCAAAAGCAACTCGCAGCACTTCGAACTGATTTGCAAGAATCTCGCAAAGATAAAGAAACCATCTTAGCAGAAACGAAAACGTTCTTGGCTCAAATCGTTGAAACCTTAAAAGAACAGCAAGCAGCTGCAGCGCTCAAGGATAAAGAGACCTATCTTAAAATTTACAATTTGCTGATGTCCGCCCACAAGATGCTTGAGGAACAACAGGGGACGGATGAGCAATTTGCTAGGGTAGATGGTCTATTGGATAAATTATCTGATCCTAATGAGGACAAAGCAGCTCTGCTAACCGAAGCAGAAGCGTTCTTTAATCAACTTCAAGCCAACAAGCCAGCTCCGACTGAGGCTAAAACTGAGACGGAGGCTAGTCCGGCTGAGGAGACTAAGGAAGAAAAAACTAGTGAGTCTCCTGAAGAATCAGTGGAAGAGTCAAGCTCATCAGCCACTCCTGAAGTAGCAGAAGCGAATGCACCAGCTCCTTCAGAAAAAGAGGCTGAAAGTCAAGTGACACCAGCAGAAAATAAACAGTAAAGATTTTTTCGAAATAAATGGAACAAGGAGCGGAAGAGGCTAGAAAACGCTTTAAATCCGCTCTATTTCCACTTTATTAGGATGAAGCGTTCGATTTTTGTCATAGAATTGTAATAAAATTTCTATTTAAATGATATGGTTTTGACTGGTTTAACCAGTCATTTTATGTTAGTATTATAGCGTAGGACTAAAATATGAAATGATACATGTGCTATTAGAAGGAGATGTCTATGGACAAGAAAATTGGTAAATCCGTTGTAGCAACTGGCATTGCAGCGACAACGATTATTTCTGGTGCGCTCAGCCATCAGGTAAAAGCGGATGAACTCGTTGAGTCAACGGCTACAAAACCAAAGGCAACAGCAGTTACCGAGAAACCAATTACGACAGCGGATGTAGCAGAAGCGAAGGAAAAAGCGGATGCTGCCAAGAAAAATGTAAATCAGCAACAAGAGCAAACTAAGAAAGCTGAAGCAGACCTTGAAGGATCCAAAACAGCAGTTTCAGAGGCTCAAGAGAAAGTGACTACTGCTACTGAAAATGAAAAGGTAGCAACTGAAGAAAACATTTCTCAAGCAGAGACCAGTGTTAAAAAAGCTGAAGAAGAAGTAACAGCAAAATCTGAAACTGTCAAAGAAGCAGAAACTGCAGTCCAGGAAGCAAGTCAGGCAGTTAAAGACCAAGAAAATACAATTGCTGGCCAGCAATCATTGGTGGATGTGGCAGAATCTGAACTAAACAAAGCTAAAGAACCAGTTCATGCAGAAACTGCAGCTGTAGAAACTGCTAAAAATCAGGAAAATCAAGCTCAAACAGCTGTGGAGTATGCTAAAAATGAACTAGCAAAAGCAGAACAAGAAGCAAACGCTGCGCCACAAAATCAGGCAGAAATCCAAAACAAAATCAATCAAACGCAGGATAAGTTAGAGCAGACTAAGCAATTGATTGCTGCAACAAACACAGAGTTGGTGCATGAACAGAAAAATGCAAGTACAGCACCGGTTGATTTACGAAATACGACCTATTCGCAATTCTTGGAAAATCTTCGAGATAATTCGAATAACGAAGCCGTAAGAAATGCTGCAGCTGATGCTTTAGCCCTTTACAAACGTGGTCAGAATGAATTCAACATCACTGTTGGTTCAGATCCATCTAGCCCAGCTAGCTTGGAAAATAACTTGCAGGCTTTGGAATTGGTTAAGGCCATCAATGCCTACCGTCGCAATGCAGGACTGCCAGAACTTTTGGTGGATCCATATGCCAATGTTGCCAGCCAAATTCAAACCTTGTACTTTGAGAAGGAAAATTGGCACATGGGCAAGCTGATTGGCAATGAAAACGTAGCTATTAGCTTTGATCCTCAAGGTGCGGTTAATTTCTGGCATAGTGAAAAGGCCCTGTATCAGAAGATTGCTGCTCAATACGGCCTGCCAACTGATGAAAGACAACTGGATGCCAATGCCATTTATATGAAGGTGGGGCCTAACGTCTTTGCGCAAATCGGTCACTATGTCCAAATGATGGATAACAAGGCCAATGCAATCTCTGCTGCCTATGACACTCATCCAAATCAGTTTGGAACTCCATACGGAACTTCAGAAGTTGGATTCCACAATGTTCGTAATTTCAACCAAAGAGTCAATAATGGCACACTGCTAACAGTTGAAGCGATGGAGAAACTTCTCCACAGTGGCGGCAGTCGTGGAGCTGCCTCAAGTGCCAATGTGACAGCCTTGAAGAATCGCTTGGCAGAGTTGCAAGCGCAGAAAGTTAGTCAAGAGTCTAGCCTGAATCTTTTAAATAATCAGCTGACAGATTTGTCTAATGAGCAGAAAAATCGTGTGGCTGCTGTTGTAAAAGCTAAGCAGAACCTTGAAGCTGCTGAGAAAGGTCTAGCCCTGACTCAACAAAACTTGTCAGATAAAAAGACTGCTTTGAAATCAGCAACAGCTAGAATCGCGTCTGCAATTTCTCCATATCAGGCTAAATTGCAAAAAGCTCAGGCAACCTTAGTAGAGGCTAAGAATCAGCTCGCAGCTTTGAAGACGGCTGAGGAAAACAAGAATAAGGCCTTAGAAGCGGCTAAAGCTGAATTGGTCGCTGCTCAAAATCGTGTAGCAGCGGCTCAGAAGAAAGTTTCAGATCTCAAAACAGCTCCACAACAATTGGAAAGAGCTAAGCAAGACTTGGCTGCAGCAGAGGCTGACCTGAAGGCTAAACAAGCTATTGCTGAGACTGAGAATGCAAAATTAGTTGATTTGCAAACAGTCTACAATGAATTGCTAGCAAATTACAATTATTTGTTAGACCTTCTTCCAAAAGAAGAGCGTCAAGCCCTAGCATCGGCCACTACAACTACTTATCGGGCAAATGGTGGACTTAGATTTGCTGCAGCAGGTTCAGGGAGTCAAATGCTTCTGACTTCGAATCCAGCTTCTCAAGATGAGAAGGATGCATCGGTTGAACCGACAGCTAATGTAGCTGCTCAAGCTCAGCAAAAGACTGATAATACTAGTGCTACACCGACTCCAGCGACTCCTAAAGCTTCGCCTAGCCAGTCAGTTGTCCTTCCTAATACAGGAACGGAAGCTGAGCGATTAGCTTTCCTTGGAATGACTCTCGGTGCAGCTCTTCTCGCGGGTGCAATCAAACATCGCCGCAGAAAAGCTTTATAGCAGATAACAGTGAAGTGAGTGTTACAGCTCGCTTCATTTTTTATTGGTGAATTAGTTTGATTGAAACAAATTTAAGAAGAAAATTTTTTGAGACTCAAATAATTCTTAATTTAGCTAGAAAACATTCCTTTTATCTGCTTTTCAGGGGATATCATGTTATAATAGCAGAGGATTTTATATAAAAAGAGGAACTTATGACTAAAAAAGCTATTCTAATGATGACCTTTGGATCGCCAGAGGGTTATACTTTTGAGGATATTGCAGAATTTTTCACGAATATCCGTCGTGGCGTGCGACCTACTGATCAGGAGATTCAGCACCTTCATGATAATTATCAGCGTATTGGTGGCAGCCCCCTGCAACGCATCACGCGGGCAGAAGTTGAGCTGGTGAAAGAAGCTTTAAAGGGAGAGTATGCTGTCTATTTTGCTAATAAATTTTCTCGCCCTTTTATTCCAGATGTTATTAAGCAGATGGAGGATGACGGGATTGAGGAATGTATCTGCTTGATTTTAGAACCGCATTATTCTTTTTATTCTGTTATGGGGTATGAAAAATTTATTACGAGCCAGACAATTAAATTCCATATTATCAAAGAATGGTATCAGGCTGAGGATTTGCTTCGCTTTTGGGAGGAAGAAATCAGGAAAATCTTGCAAACGCAAGTCAAAGATGAAAGTTTTAAGGTCATCTTCTCAGCTCATAGTGTACCAGTTTTGGCGCTTGATTTTGAAGATCCATATATTGATCAGATTATTGAGAACTCACAGTTGATTGCACATCGGCTGGGCCTTGCTCCATCTGAGTATACCAATACCTGGCAGAGCGAAAGCGATATTGGCTTGCCGTGGATCAAGCCAGATGTCCTAGAATATCTCCGAGATCAAACGACCCATCCGCAACATTATATCTTTGTCCCAATTAGTTTCATCAGCGAACATATCGAGGTACTGTTCGATAATGACGTGGAGTGTCAGGAATTGTGTCAAGAACTCGGTGTGGCTTATCATCGTCCACCAATGCCGAACACAGACTCCCGTTTGATTGATGCATTATTAGCAACTATTCGTCAGCATGAAACAGAAGAGCTTCGATACATGCATCCAGAAGAAACAACCTTTGACGAATTGGCTCCTTCAAAAGAAAGTAATCAAATCTTAAGCGAAACTGAAGAACTTCAAATGCCTGAATTTGTCAAAAAGTTGATAGAGAAAAAGGGCAGAGAAAATGTCAAAATGCCTTATTTCATAAAGAAAATGTTAGAAAAAAGGGCGCAAGAATCAAAGTAAGCCTAAGATCTACCAATCTAGAATAAACATTTGCAACGAGGAATGATCATGAATTGTTAGGGAAGTGCATGTTCTAGGAAAATGAGAAGTTTCTATTGAAAAGATAGGATTTTGGAGAAATATGTCTACAAACAAGCTAATCCAATCAAAGCTGGAACTGTTGCCGATCAGTCCCGGCTGTTACATTC
>ERZ772935.438-NODE-438-length-16589-cov-8.953187_pt1 | contig 16589 bp, 20 predicted proteins | sample MGYA00511683_ERZ772935 | MGnify/ENA primary metagenome ERZ772935 (study PRJEB29015, sample SAMEA2738086) | human oral metagenome | biome: human oral; feature: human-associated habitat; material: saliva | place: China | collected 2228 ...
TCAACTGTGCGGAGGTGGGACGACGAAATCGAATTCTAACGAATTACCGATTTCTATCCCACTCTCTTTTTTAGATAGTCTTTAAATTTTTCCAGATTTTCCTTTAAATCATCAAACCCTAGCTTAGCATAGTGGTAGGGGCAGGTCTGAATGTAGCTGCTTTCAAAAAAGTCTAGCGGCAGCTTGCTGTGTTTGAGGGAGCTGACAGAGGGAAGGGATTGGAGATTAAAAATCACGCCATCTGTTGTCAACTGGTGGGGCAGAGGGAAATGAAGGTCGTCCAAGAGGAATTGTGCCTTATTTTTTTCAGTTTCCAGCCGGTTCAGCAAGGCTAGGCGATTCTTTTCAAACATCAGATTGTCAATATAGAGGGATAGAGCCTTTTGCATGATGAGGTTACTGTCGTAGTCAACCGCTATTTTATAGGATAGAAAGGTTTCTCGAATCTGAGGTGGCAGAGCCAAGGCCGTGATGCGCAGGGCAGGAAAGAGACTGGTAGAAAAAGACTTGATATAGAGGACATGCTGACTATTATCTAGATAGTGAAAAGGCAGTTCTCGCTTGCTATCAAAGTCGGCCAGATAGTCGTCTTCAACGATATAGACATCATAACGCTCAGCGAGAGCAAGGATTTCTTCCTTTTCCTGACGACTGTAGGAATGGCCAAGTGGATAGTGGAAACGGGGAATCGTATAGAAAAACTTGATTTGCCCTGTTTGAAAAATCCTCTCTAATTCATTCAGGTCAATCCCAGTCGGTTTACGCTCAATGGTCTCATAAGGTAGTTTCTGGTTTAGCAGTAAGTCGTTGATCCGATGGTAGGTGGGCTGCTCCACTAGAATGGTGTCTTTACCATTAGGGAAGTCGATCTGAGAGAGAATGTAGAGGGCTTGTTGGGTACCGGAAGTCAGAATCAGATTGTCTGCAGAAGTGTAAACTGCGGAGTCCAAGAGCAAGCGCTGGACTGACTGTCGCAACTCCTCCAGTCCTTCTTGTTGGGAGTAGTAGTTAAAAAGATAGTTTTCTCGACCAATCAGCGTTTCATTGACACAAAGGCGGAAGTCTTCATAGGCTTGATGGCGGTCGTCTGTCACAGCCAGCTCAATATCTTCCTTTTTGTTTTGGTCATTTTCCAAGACATAGTAGCCACTCTTAGGCACAGCATAGATGTACTTCTGATAACGAAGTTCAATCAGAGCCTTCTGAGCAGTATCCTTGCTGCAATGGTAGCGGTCTGCCAGCTTGCGGACGGAGGGAATCTTTTGCCCCGTACTAAGCCTTCCCTTGTCAATGTCCCTAATAATTTTATCCATGATGACTTGATATTTTGTTTTTGCTACCATTCTGTCCCCCTACAGATTTCTTTCTCTTATTTTATCTTATTTCTAGGAAGCTGGCAAAATTTCTTGTTCATTCAAAATATAAAAACCAGCCTTGAATTCCCTTCAAAACTGGTTCAATCTAGAATATTTGCCTCGTGCTTATTCTTGCAGAAAGCCCAGTGCAGCTAAAGCTCTCTCAATATAGTCTAGGTCTTGCTGAGAATCTGCCTCGATTAGATGGTAGTGAACTCCATTTGTTAGCTCGGATAAGGCACGAAAATCGCTCTCTGAGACTTGCTCTAAAAATTGCTGCACATCGCGACGACAGGTCAATTTCAGATAGGTCTGGATTTCCCCATAGACAGGATGCTCAATCATGATATTCTGCACTCGTCCGCCATTATCAACGATGGCCAAAAGTTCGGCTTCGATATCGTCGGCCTTGTGTTTGAGTTTAAAGAGCCTATGACAATGAGCGGGGTCATTGCTTTCTTTATAGAGATAGCCCCTATTGGTACTGATAATAGGAGCACCATCGGCCCGCAGCAGGGCAATATCCTGAACGATAATCTGGCGAGTGACATGAAATTGTTCCGCCAAAAATTGTCCGTTTAAAGGTTGCCGAGCTTCTTTTAAAAGCTCTAATACATCATTTCTTCGTTTTTTTGTCATATCTTCATTGTAAATCAAAACATTAGAAGATTCAAGGTTTAGCGAATCTTTTTCAGAGCCTGATAGACAAATTTTGCAATGACAAAGTCAACCATGCTGTGAATGATTGTTCCAAATCCAACTAAACCGAATAGAATATAGAAGGCATTCGCCGGATAGGCTGTCGTAGTGTAAAAGAGAATGCAGACCACTACCTCGCCAAAGGCATGAATCAAGGCCAGCACGAAATTAAATATCCAAGTTTTTTTCTGACTGTCCAGTGTTTCCGGGTGTTTTTGCAGGTAAAGAGCGCCGATAGTCCCGAAGAGCAGGTGAGACAGAGCTCTCAGTGTGATGATGAAAGGAAGACCGGACATGAAAAATCCGATGGTAGAGCCGAGGACGACAATCACTGTCATGAGGGGCGAGATGAACATGGCCAGAAAGATAGCAACGTGACTGGCTAAAGTGAAGGAAGCGGGCGGAATGACAATCTTAATCGGCATAACCAGCGGGATAACAATGGCTAGGGCAGTCAAAAAAGCGGTCAGTGTCATAAACTGATTTTTAGATGTTGGTTTCATAATAAACTCCTTTTATATACTGTATATACACTGTTTTGTCACAAAAGTCAAGAAAGTTTTTTGAAAATAGAATGATTTTCTGGACTTATTTGTCAAATAAGATAAAATATCGTATAATAAGACGGTAAAATATGGATGCCATTCAGGTTCTGTTCTTTTTCTGAATGTCTGTCCGCCTATAAGGAGAAATGATTTAATGAATAATTTGCCAAATTGCCCAAAATGTAACTCAGAATACGTTTATGAAGACGGTGTCCTCTTGGTTTGCCCAGAATGTGCCTATGAATGGGACCCTGCAGAAGTTGCAGCAGGAGAAGCTGGTCCAGTGGCTATTGATGCGAACGGAAACCAGTTGGCCGATGGGGATACAGTTACCTTAATCAAGGACTTGAAAGTCAAAGGTGCTCCTAAGGATCTCAAACAAGGAACGCGCGTGAAAAATATCCGCATCGTCGAAGGCGACCACAATATTGACTGTAAGATTGACGGATTTGGTGCTATGAAGCTCAAGTCAGAATTTGTCAAGAAAATCTGAGAAATCTTATGAATAAAAAAGTAATTTTTGCTTATCGCCTTCTTCTTCTGGTTTTGGCTTTTGTCGGAGTCTATCTGGAAATTGCTAAACTTGGCGTGGGAATGCTGATGTACTACACGGTCTTGTCTAATCTTCTGGTTCTGTTATTTACCGCCTATCTTATTTTTAGGATGTGGACGGACAATAACTGGGAGGGTTCCAAGCTGTTGCGCGTGAAGGGCGGCGTGACCATGTGTATCATGATTACCTGCGTGGTCTATCACTTGCTCCTAGCTCCGATTGCGACCGATTTTTATCGGCTGGAAAATTTCCTTTGCCATTACATTGTGCCTCTCATGTTTTTCTTTGATACTCTTGTATTTGATAAAACTCGGCAGTATCGTTGGTTTGATCCCATTTCTTGGACAAGTGTTCCGCTGATTTACATGATTTTTGCCCTTATTAACGGCTTTTTCTTGAAAATTGATATTCCCAATGCTAAGGATAAACCCTTTCCCTACTTTTTCCTTAATGTCTATAAGCACGGTTGGCCTTATGTTATCAAGATGTGCTTGATTATCTTTGTGGCCTATCTAGTCTTCGGTTATATTTTTTACGGAATCAAATCTATCTCATTTTCAAAGAAGAAAGTTTAGAGTATTGAAGAAAGTTTAGAGTATTATAGTAGGAAATAGAAAACAGATGTTCTCTGTTTTTTATTTTGTTGAAATGGATTAGCAATTTCTCATGAAAAAAATTTATTTTTTTCTTGAAATGGAATTGAAATTGTGGTATAGTTATAAACAATTAAATAGTCCTTTAATTCTATCCAGAGAGATAGGCAAGGAGCAAAGTAAAAATGATGGGTGGAGTGTGACAAGTGCGTCTTGTTTCAGCCTGTCTCTATTTTCTGAGGTCTCCTTGCAAAAGGAGGCTTTTTTAATGTTTTTAGGAGGTTTAGATGAAGACAAAGGAAGTTGTCGATGAGATCACCATGAATCGTGCCATCACGCGAATCACCTATGAAATCATCGAGCGCAACAAGGATTTAAGCCAAATCGTTTTGGCAGGCATTAAGACCAGAGGTGTCTTCATTGCCAAACGCATCCAGCAACGACTGGCTCAGCTTGAGAAAATTGAGATTCCAGTTTGCGAAGTGGATACAAAGCCCTTCCGAGACGATATCAAGGTCAAGGAAGACACGACAGTGATTCCAGTTGACATTACTGACCGTGAAGTGATTATTGTTGACGATGTGCTCTATACAGGTCGGACGATCCGCGCAGCCATTGATAATCTTGTCAGCAATGGGCGGCCATCACGCGTCAGCCTCGCTGTTCTAGTGGACCGCGGGCACCGTGAGTTGCCGATTCGGGCAGACTATGTTGGCAAAAATATTCCAACGAGCCACCTTGAAGAGATTATTGTTGAAATGACTGAAAAAGATGGTCAGGACCGAGTTCTGATTGTAGAGGAGGAGACAAGATGAGTCAAGAAGTTAAATACGATGTCCATGATATGCCAAAACCTGGTTTACTCTTAGGACTTTCATTCCAGCATCTATTCGCCATGTTTGGTGCGACGGTGTTGGTTCCGATTCTGGTGGGAATTGACCCAGCGGTAGCCCTGTTTTCAAGTGGTTTGGGAACGCTGGCCCACTTGACAGTGACCAAGTACAAAATCCCCGCTTATATGGGTTCCAGTTTTGCTTATATCGCTGCCATGCAAATTCTAATGAAGACAGATGGGATTGCTGCGGTTGCGCAAGGTGCTATCACGGGTGGTCTAGTCTACTTTATCGTGGCCCTCATTGTGAAATTCGCAGGTAACGCCTGGATTGATAAGATTTTGCCACCAGTAGTGGTAGGGCCAATCATCATGGTGATTGGTCTGAGTCTAGCGGGTACAGCCGTTGGCGATGTGATGTATAAGACCGTTGGAGACCAGAAGGTCTACGACATCACCTACTTTGCTATCGGGATGGTAACCCTCCTCTGTGTTATTCTATTTAACATCTACGGTAAGAAAATCGTTGGTATTATTCCAGTTCTGCTGGGCTTGATTGTTGGCTATATCTTCGCTCTGATTGTCGGAGCGGTGACAGGTCAGGAGATTATCTCTTTTGCCAACGTGACAAAAGCTTCTTGGTTCCACGTTCCGCCGATGAATCTTCCGTTTATAGATTATGATTTCAAATTATATCCAAGTGCAATTCTAACAATGGCACCGATTGCCTTTGTAACGATGACAGAGCACTTTGGGCATGTAATGGTTCTGAATAGCTTGACAGGCAAGGATTTCTTTAAAGAGCCTGGTTTGGATAAGACTTTAGCTGGAGATGGTCTGGCTCAGGTTATCGCGGGTATCTTTGGTGCTCCACCAGTAACCAGCTACGGTGAAAATATCGGGGTTATGGCGCTCAATAAAATCTACAGCGTTTGTGTGATTGCTGGTGCTGCTGTATTGGCGATTATCATGAGTTTCGTTGGGAAAGTCTCTGCCCTGCTCCAATCAATTCCAAGCCCAGTCTTGGGAGGTATTTCCATCGCCCTCTTCGGAGTAATTGCTTCCAGCGGTTTGAAAATTCTGATTGAAGCGCAAACCAATTTTGACAACAAAAAGAACCTGCTGATTGCCAGTGTCGTTCTGGTATCTGGTATCGGTGGTCTGACCCTGCAACTATCAGGTTTGCAAGTTTCAGGAGTTGCCTTGTCAACTGTTCTGGGAATTGCCCTCTACCTCATCCTGCCAGAACCTAAAAATTAGGCTAACGAGATTGCTACATTTGTCCAAAGTTTTTAATAAAAAAGGAGTATAACATCATGTCATCAAATCAAATCGTACTTAAAAATCTTGTATCTATGGAACACCTTACGAACGAAGAAGTAATGGCTTTGATCAAGCGCGGGATTGAATTTAAAAACGGCGCAAAGGTTCATTATGATGAGCAGCATATCGTTGCAAACCTCTTCTTTGAATCTTCAACTCGGACTCACAAGGCTTTTGAAGTAGCAGAATTAAAACTTGGATGCGACCTGCTTGACTTTGATGTCAAGACAAGCTCAGTCAACAAGGGAGAAACCTTGTACGACACGATTTTGACTATGTCAGCTCTCGGTGTAGATGTCTGTGTCATCCGTCACCCTGAGGTCGATTACTATAAAGAATTGATCGAAAGTCCAACAATTACAACTTCTATCGTAAATGGTGGTGATGGTTCTGGTCAGCACCCAAGCCAAAGTTTGCTTGACTTGATGACAATTTACCAAGAATTCGGTCATTTCGATGGTTTGAAAGTAGCTATCGCTGGTGACCTTGATCACTCACGTGTAGCCAAATCTAATATGCAAATCTTGAAACGTCTTGGCGCTGAGCTCTTCTTTGCTGGTCCAGATGAGTGGAGAAGTGCGGAATTTGCTGACTATGGTAAGTTCGTAACCATTGACGAAGTGATTGACCAAGTGGATGTCATGATGTTCCTCCGCGTACAGCACGAACGCCATGATTACAACTCTATTTTCTCTAAGGAGAATTATCATAAACTTCATGGTTTGACGCAAGAGCGCTATGATCGTATGAAGGATACCGCTATCCTGATGCACCCAGCGCCTGTCAATCGTGATGTAGAAATTGCAGACCATTTGGTTGAAGCTCCAAAATCTCGGATTGTAGAACAAATGACAAATGGCGTCTTTGTCAGAATGGCTATCATTGAGGCTGTTCTCAAAGGACGAAACTAATCTCAAATGTAGCTTGGGAGTAGGATTAGACTCTAGAAGGGTCTGCCTACTCCTTTTTTATAACTTAACATTAAAGACGGATAAAAGACAAATGTTAAACTAAAAAGAACTACTCGAAATCACTGTTTCTGAGTAGTTCTTTTGATTTATGCATTGTTGGATTTTGCAAAGATTCTTGGGCTGACTTTTTTGAGTTGTGGAATGAAGACCAGACTGACTCCGATAACGATAAGTCGGTCTGCATAGTCGGTTAGCGCTTGGACGATGATGGTGCTGGTGACCAAATCTAAGCCTAAACCGTGTAAACCTTGAACGATAATACTAGAGCCGCTTGGGGTAATTCCTTTGAAGACAATGACGGTAATCAGAGAGGCCAAAGCAGTAGCTGGTAGTGAGACTAGAACCGTTTTCCAGAGAAGGTTTAGTCTTGGTTTTGAATCAGAAGTGAAAAAGACTGAGACAAGCAGAGCCAAAAGAATGGCTACTGGAGAGAAATAAATAGCAGAAATGTCTGTTGTAAAAGCGCTAATAAGAGCACTGGCAACCGCTGTTTCTACTCCCCAAATAGGTCCTAAAATGAGGCTGGCCAATATCGTTCCAAAAGTATCCAAATAAACAGGAAGTTTTAGAAAAAGTGCGATGTTGGCCCCGATATAGTTTAGAGCGATGCAGATAGCTGTAAATGTGATGGTAAATGGTGTTGTTTTTTTCATAATTTTATCCTAAATTTAAAGTTTCTAGATCTTTGTAGATGATTTCCTTTGAAGTGTTGAGTATCACGGAGAGAAAATCCTGAAAGAAGAGGTGGGTGTTTACTTGGGTCAGCACCTTAGCATTGGCTTCCTTACCATAAAAATGATAGGCATCAACTAGTGTTTGTCCCACGGCAATACCTTCCGTTGCAAGATCGACGAAGGAGTCAAAGCCTTGGCAAAGGTCCTCATGCAGGAAATGGGCAACGGCCAATGGATCGTTGATGACACAGCCGATGATATGTTCATACTCCCAATGAAAATCCCAGTAAAAACGAGTGATTTTTCCAACAAAGTCAGCGACTTCAGGATTGATAAAACGCATGTATTCCAAGAGATTGGGTGTCAAGACAATCTTTCGAGTGACATCTAGACCGACCATTTCAATCTTTTTTCCAAGTTTTTCGTAGGTTTCTTGGGCTGCATGCGGATCGCACCAGTAGTTGTATTCGGCCACGGGTGAACAGTTGCCATTCGATTTGTAGCTGCCGCCCATGCTGACAAATCGGTCTAGATGTTGCCCAAGGTTAGGGTTTTTCCTAAGAGCTAAAGCAATATTAGTCAAAGGCCCCAGTGCAATGATGGAAGTATCTTTATTTTTCTGGAAATAGTCTGCCAGAAAGTCATAAGCTGCTTGTGGCTGGGCTTGGGCGGAACTGCTTCTTGTTATCCCGCTTTCCCCCAATCCATCCATGCCGTGGGTATCCTGAGCGGAGACGAAATCTCGAACCAAGGGCTTGTCGGCTCCTGCATAGACTGGAATATCTAGCCTATTCAGCCTTTCTAGGATTTTAAAGGCATTTTCAAGACCAAGTTCTACTGGGACATTTCCAGCGACTATGGTCAAAGCTACGACCTCTAAGTCAGGGTGTTGCAAGGCATAGAGCAGGGCTAGGCTGTCGTCTATGCCAGGATCGCAGTCAATAATAACTTTTCTTTTCATAGGTCCTCCTTTTGAGAAATAAAATAAGGCTGAAACCTCAGTCTCAACCTCTCAGTTAGTTCTGCCAAAGCGGCAGGACACCAGAAAAAACTATGCGCAATTACATTACTTTAGAATATAAGGGTACTTAGTTTTTTATACTGGGAAGTTTGCGAACCAGTCCAAAACAAGTGTTTTGAATTATGTATTTACTATCATAAAGAAAAAATTCCCAAAAGTCAATGGGAAGGGGGACAAGAATAGTCAGTCTTTTGACTTTATGATATAATAAGTAAGATAAAAGAAATGAGGAGAATACAATGGCAAAAATAGTACAAACAGATAAAGCACCAGCAGCAATCGGACCATACGTCCAAGGAAAAATCGTTGGCAACCTTTTATTTGCAAGTGGTCAGATTCCTTTGTCACCAGAGACAGGAGAAATTGTAGGTGCAACGATTGAAGAGCAGACTCAGCAAGTTTTAAAAAATGTAGGAGCTATTTTGGAAGCGGCTGGAACAGATTTTGACCATGTGGTCAAGGCGACCTGCTTCCTAAGTGATATCAATGATTTTGTTCCATTTAATGAAGTCTACAAAACAGCCTTTAAGAGCGAGTTTCCAGCTCGTTCGGCAGTAGAAGTGGCTCGCTTACCTCGTGATGTTAAAATCGAAATCGAAGTCATTGCCGAGATTGTGTAATAAATGCTTGGGGCTGGGAAGTTTCCCGTCCCTTTTTAGAAATAAAATGTTAAATGAAGGGAGAAAGAATGGCTGAACACAAAATTCAATTAGTGATTGTGACAGGAATGAGCGGTGCTGGAAAGACAGTTGCTATCCAGTCTTTTGAGGATTTGGGCTATTTTACCATTGATAATATGCCACCGACTCTAGTACCAAAGTTTTTGCAGCTGGTTGAAGGAACCACTGACAATGACAAACTGGCTCTGGTTGTTGATATGCGGAGTCGCTCCTTCTTTTTAGAAATTCAGGATATTCTGGATGAGCTGGAAAGAAGTACGGAAATTGATTTTAAAATTCTATTTTTGGATGCGGCTGATAAGGAATTGGTAGCTCGCTATAAAGAAACCCGACGCAGTCATCCCTTGGCAGCTGACGGGCGGATTTTAGATGGAATAAAGCTGGAGCGTGAACTCTTGGCGCCTCTGAAGAACCTCAGTCAAAATGTCGTAGATACGACGGATTTGACGCCACGGGAACTCAGAAAGACTATCTCTGAGCAGTTTTCAAATCCGAACGAGATGCACAGTTTCCGCATTGAGGTTATGAGTTTTGGTTTCAAATACGGCTTGCCTCTGGATGCGGACTTGGTTTTTGATGTGCGTTTCCTGCCAAATCCCTACTATAAACCTGAGCTGCGTAATCAGACAGGATTGGACAAGGATGTCTTTGACTATGTCATGAACCATGCGGAGTCAGAAGAATTTTACCAGAACCTGCTAGGCTTGATTGAGCCGATTTTGCCAGGCTATCAAAAGGAAGGAAAGTCTGTGCTGACCATCGCAGTCGGCTGCACGGGCGGACAGCACCGTAGTGTGGCCTTTGCACAGCGTTTGGCGGATGATTTGGCGAAAAATTGGCCTGTCAATGCCAGCCATCGTGACAAAAATCGCCGGAAGGAAACGGTGAACCGCTCATGAGAAAACCGAGAATTACAGTTATCGGCGGCGGTACAGGAATTTCAGTTATTTTAAACAGCCTGCGGAAAAAGGATGTGGAGATCACAGCCATTGTCACAGTTGCAGATGATGGCGGCAGTTCTGGTGAGCTGCGGAAAAACATCCAGCAGCTGACGCCGCCGGGTGACTTGCGAAATGTTTTGGTCGCCATGTCTGATATGCCAAAGTTTTATGAGAAGGTCTTCCAGTATCGCTTTGCCAAAGGAGACGGCGTTCTAGCAGGTCATCCCCTTGGGAATCTGATTATTGCAGGTATTTCTGAAATGCAGGGTTCGACCTATAATGCCATGCAGCTTCTGACCAAGTTTTTCCATACAACAGGTAAAATCTACCCTTCAAGCGACACTCCACTGACTCTGCACGCTGTGTTTACAGATGGGACGGAAGTTGTCGGTGAGAGCAATCTAGCTAGTAAGGCTGGTATGATTGAGCGGGTCTATGTGACCAATACCTATGATGATGAAAAGCCTGTTGCTAGTAGAAAGGTGGTCCAGAGCATTTTGGATAGCGACATGGTGGTGCTGGGACCGGGTTCTCTCTTTACCTCCATTTTGCCAAACCTCGTAATCGAAGAAATCGGCCAAGCTATTTTGGACACTAAGGCAGAAGTAGCCTATGTTTGCAATATTATGACTCAACGTGGCGAAACCGAGCACTTTTCAGATAGCGACCACGTTCAAGTACTGCATCGTCATTTGGGTAAAAAGTTCATTGATACTGTCTTGGTCAATATCGAGCCAGTTCCGCGCGAGTATATGAACAGCAATAAATTTGATGAATATCTGGTTCAAGTTGAGCATAATTTTCGAGGGCTGCAAGAGCAAGTTCCGCGTGTTATTTCATCGAATTTCCTTCGATTGGAAAATGGCGGAGCTTTCCATGACGGAGAGTTACTTGTGGATGAATTGATGCAGATTATACAGGTGCGCAAATGAGCTTTACAGTGAAGGTAAAAGAAGAGCTTTTAAGCTTATCTGTAAAAGACAAAAATGAGTTGGCTGCCATGATCAAGATGGCTGGTAGTTTGGGAATTTCTTCGACCGGCCTTACCTTATCCATTTCAACAGAAAATGCCAAGATTGCTCGCCATCTCTATGAGCTGCTGTCGGACCTTTATCAGGTCAAGTCAGAAATCCGCCACCATCAGAAGACTAATCTGCGCAAGAATCGCGTTTATACAGTATTTCTGGATCAGAAAGTTGAAGAAATCCTATCTGACCTACACTTGGCTGACTCCTTTTTTGGTATCGAGGCAGGGATTGATCAGGCTATTCTGTCAGATGACGAAGCTAGTCGCTCCTATCTGAGGGGAGCATTTCTGGCTAGTGGTAGTATGCGGGAGCCAGACTCGGGCAAGTACCAGCTGGAAATCCTGTCTGTTTATCTGGATCATGCTGAGGATCTGGCTGCCTTGATGCGCCGTTTTCTGCTGGATGCCAAGACCATCGAGCGCAAGAAGGGGGCTGTTACTTATCTGCAGCGGGCTGAGGATATCATGGATTTTCTCATTGTCATCGGGGCTATGGAAGCTACGGCTGAGTTTGAGTCTCTTAAGCTCATGCGGGAAGCGCGCAATGACCTCAACCGCGCTAATAATGCGGAGACAGCGAACATCGCCCGTACGGTCACAGCCAGTATGAAAACCATCAACAATATTGCCAAAATCAGCGATAATATCGGTATTGAAAGTCTACCTGTAGACCTGCAGGAGGTAGCCCAGCTTCGTATCCAACATCCAGACTACTCCATCCAGCAGCTAGCTGATAGTCTGAGCCGGCCACTGACTAAGAGCGGTGTCAATCATCGCTTGAGAAAAATCAATAAAATCGCAGATGAATTATAAAAGCTGCTGAGCTTGAGCTCGGCAGCTGTTTTTTATCGGCTTGTAGAATGTTTGGGTTGGACTTTTTGCTCAGGATAGATATGGTTAATGGCATTGTTGACAGCAGTAGGTGCCTCACCTAGCCCAGTTGCAATCAGGTCAATCTTACCCTCGTAGCTGCAGCAGTCTCCAGCTGCATAGATACCTGGCACGGAAGTTTCTTGCTTGCTGTTTACCAAAATCTTGTGACGGTTGAGCTCCAAGCCCCAATCTTTGAGATTGCCGACAGAGGACTTAAAACCATAGTTGACAAAGAGATGATCTAGGGGCAGAAGCTGGCTTTCCTCTCCCTTGACTTGGCTGATTTCCAAGTGGGTAATCTTGCCATTTTCGCCGACCAATCGACTAGGTACAAATGGTGTCTTAATCTTAACACTAGAAGCCTTGAGTTCTTCCACACTATGTTCTAAAGCTCGGAAGTTATCCCGACGGTGAACTAGACTGGTTTCTGCAATCTTTTCAAAAGCCAGCGCCCAGTCAACAGCCGAGTCGCCGCCGCCCAGAATGACGACCTTTTTTCCAGCGTACTGGCTGATGTTTGAAACGTGATAGTGGAGGTTGCTGTAGGCTTCAGCGTCGTCTAGCTCCAAAGCCCTAGGTTTGAAAGCACCACCTCCCATGGCGATGATGATAGTTTTGGTTTGATTCTGGGCTTGAGAAGTCGTGATGGTGAAGCCATCATCAGATTTAACGATATCCAGAACCGTTTCATTGAGACAAATCTCAGTCTGGAAAGTCTCCAGCTGCTCAATCAGACGTTGAGTCAATTCTTCACCAGTCAAATTGGTAAAGCCCGGTACATCCAGAATTTTCTTTTCTGGGTAGAGAATGGCGGGCTGACCGCCCAGCTGAGGCAGGGAATCAATAATTTTAACCTTGGCTTGGCGCAAGTGGGCGTAAAAAGCAGCGAATAGGCCAACTGGACCGCCGCCGACAATCGTAATATCATACAGTTCAGACATAATTTTCCTCAATCTTTTTAAAATAAACTAGCATTATTGTACCACAAAAAGGGGTTGAAATGTAAGCAAATGTTTTGAAGCCAGCTTAAAAGCCCCATTAGGGGCTTAAAATTAGATAGCAAATAAATCATTGAGGTTTTCAGCCAACGTTGGGTGGGTGAAGATTTGCTTGCTCAAGTAGGTGTAAGGAATCTTATTATCCATGGCTACAGTCAGGATATTGATAATTTCCTGAGCCCCTGCTGAGAAGATTGTTGCTCCGACAATTTCCTTGGTCTCTGTATTGACAACAGCCTTGAAAGCACCGCGTAAGTCAGCATTGACATGTCCGCGAGGCATTGCTGCGACAGGAATCTCCTTAACTGCAATCGGCAGTCCTTGCTCTTGGGCTTCCTTTTCAGTCAATCCGATTTGAGCCAAAGGCGGTGTGATGAACATGCTGGTAGGGACGTTTTTACGGTCTTCCAGTGTGTAGCTGCCGTCGCCAGCCAGATAGCTATAAAGGATACGGAAGTCATCTAGTGAGATATAAGTGAACTGCAGACCGCCATTGACATCGCCTGCTGCGAAAACGCCGGGTACAGATGTTTCCAAGTGCTTGTTGACCTTGATAGCTCCGCGTTCTGTCAGCTCGATATCTGTATTTTCCAACTGCAGTGGCTCAACATTCGGCTTACGGCCGGTAGCATAGAGCAGGGCATCAAAGCGGAATTCTCCATCCTCTGTTACAACCACAACTTCATCACCATCATTTTTAATCTGCTTGGTTTGCACATTTTGCAGGAGCTGGATTCCGTCTTCTTCCATATATTGCTTAGCTAGAGCAGCGATAGAAGGCTCTACTCGAGGGAGAAAGACAGGAGCAGCATCCAGCACAGTCACCTGGCTGCCCAGTTTGTTGTAGAGTCCGGCAAATTCTAGGCCGATGTTACCGCCGCCCAGAACTCCTAAGCGTTTAGGAAGTTCTTTCAGATTTTGGATGCCAGTTGAGTCATAGACATGCTCGGTCTCAGTCAGTCCTGGAATTGGCAGGACATTGGAAACAGCACCGGTATTGATGACAATAGTCTCAGCAGTTAGTTCCTCTTTTTCATCGCCAGCTGTGATTTCGATGACTTTATTGGAAAGGAAATGAGCTTCCGCATCGATGATGTCAACACCAGCGCCACTGATTGCTGCGTAGTTCTTGCCGTTGAGACGGCTGGTTACAGCGTTCTTTTCAGCCATGACTTGGTCGAAAGCCAGACCTTTTTCAGCTGCGACAAGCAGGGTCTTGGTTGGGATGCAGGCGATATTGATGCAGGTTCCCCCGTACATAGCCTTGCTTCGCTCAATCAAAGCAACTTTTTTTCCTTGAGCCGCCATTTTAGCAGCTAATGTTTTACCAGCTTTACCAAAGCCGATGACAATTAAATCATAGGTTAACATAATTTACCTCCATTTTTCAAAAAGATTGTATCACATCTAGTCAGAAATTGCTGAATTTTGCTACGCCTATTTTAAAAAAGTGTCATAAAGCATTTTAATACACTTTGTCCATTTTATTAGAACCAAATTTTAGCGCTTTTTCTTGCTCTATGTTATACTTGATCCGTCATAAATTTCTATAAGGAGAAGAAAATGTCTATTTTCACACTGATTTTGGCAAGTTTAGTTGCCTTGGAATTTTTCTATATTATGTACTTAGAGACCATCGCAACGACTTCAGCTGCGACAGCACGGGTCTTTGGTATGTCTCAAGAGGAGTTGGAGCAAAAGTCGGTCAATACCCTTTTCAAAAACCAGGGAGTTTATAATGGTTTGCTGGGCATTTTGGTTTTAATTGCGACCTTTGTGCAGCCTAATCCAGTTTGGCTGGGAATTTTTATGGTTTACATCATCTTGGTGGCAGCATACGGTGCAGTGACCAGTGACCCGAAAATTTTGTTCAAGCAGGGGGGACTGCCAATTATTACATTACTGACTTTATTTTTCTAAAAAGGAGCTGGAAATAGCGATTTCCAGCTCTTTTTTTACATAATGATTGACTTTTTTATTAGACACGTGTAGAATAAAATTAGGAAGAGACTTTAGAAAGGATGGAATAAAATGAATAATTCAATTAAACGTTTACCAGATGGTGAATTTGCCATCTTAAAGATTATTTGGCACCTGCCAAATCCAACGACTTCTGCTCAAATTATGGAAAAGCTGGGTGAAGATAACCATTGGAAACCTCAGACCTTGTTGACAGTTCTGGCTCGCTTGACGAAAAAGGGCTTTTTAGAAAGTGTTCGCAAGGGGCGTGAAAGGCAGTACACGGCCTTAATTTCGGAAGATGAGTACCTAGAGGTAGAAACGTCAGACTTTTTGAAGCGCTATAGCGGACATTCCATGGGTGGCTTTGTCAAGACACTCTTTTCGTCCAATTCTTTTTCAGAAAATGAGCTGGATGAGCTACGCAATTTGCTGAATCAGAAAGAGTAAGATAAGGTAGCATCCATGAAACAGTTCCTTTTGTCTTTCCTCTTAACCAGTCTTTCAACCTCGATTTTGGTTCTGCTGCTGAGCCTGCTCTTTGCGGCCCTTAAGACCAAGATTTCGGTCAAGGTCAAGTATTTTGCATGGTTTTTAATCTTGCTAAGTTTTCTGTTCCCATTCCGACCTCAGTTTGGTTCAGGCTTTATTCGCCTGAGTACTGGGTCGACTGTTCAGACAGCCGTTAGGGCTACCCAGACAAGTGGAGGGCAGGCTGTTTCTCAAGTAGCTGAAAAAGCAACCCAGGCCAATCTCTGGGAGGCTTTTCTAGGCCTACCTTGGTTTGAAATATTCTTTGCCATTTGGCTGCTTGGTTGTGCATTTAACCTAGGTAAATATGCCTATTCTTATATCCGTTTCAAAAAGATGTTGCAACGTTGGGGGACAGAAGTTGAGGATGAAGAGGTCTTGTTCCAGTTGCATTTGATCAAAGAAAAGATGGGATTTAGTTCGGTTAGTCAAACCAGACGTTATGTCCAAATTCAGTTTCCAGCTGAATTAGACTATGAAGTCCTTTTTGAAGCAATCTTTGAAACAGCCTGTAAAACTTTTGAATTGACCTCTGTCCAGTCAGTTGACAATAAGTTTATCAAGTTGGACTATGTGGTTGATTTGAAACCAGATGTAAGCGACCAGCGCCTCATCCAACGTTTCTTACGCTATGAAAAGATTAAGAATATTTCCCTCTCGAAAGAAGCCAAAAAACGAAAGACCTTGTAAGGTAGAAAACAGTCGTTTTGAATAACTTGCATCCCAAAAGTTATTTTTTGGGATGCAAGTGTTTTGTTGATTGATTTAGCTGTAATCTCTCTAAAAATGGTATAATGTAGCTATCCAGAAGTGGAGGATTGAAGAGTGCTTCATATAATAATTATCATTTCTATCATACTTTTATTACTCATGTTTCATTCTCTGATTCAGCAATCAAAGAACCCTTCAGGTTTTCTAGGAAAATGAATGATGAAATTGTGGAATCGAGCCTATATCCTCATGTTTGTATGGGCAATTCGTCATCTGGATAGGACATTTTACCCTGTAATCTTA